>Ga0123335_1000086_pt1 | contig 129482 bp, 117 predicted proteins | sample BiotimSIPDNA_2_FD_89707 | JGI IMG/M metagenome (GOLD analysis project Ga0123335, IMG submission 89707) | Anaerobic biogas reactor microbial communites from Washington, USA - Biogas_R2 time_0 SIP DNA | ecosystem: Engineered > Bioreactor > Anaerobic > Unclassified | place: Washington, USA... | reverse complement strand
CGACGCCCTCGTCGCCGAGCCGCGAGAAGCCCGCGAGGTCGGTGAGCCGGTTGTCGAGCGGAAGCTGATCCAGCTTGATGTCGCCGGTGTGCAGCACGACCCCAGCGGAGGTGCGGATCGCGACGGCGATGGCATCGGGGATCGAGTGGTTGACGGCGAAGAACTCGCACTCGAACGGACCGTGGGTGGTGCGCTGCCCCTCCGTGACCTCGACGAGGTTGGGACGCTGACGGTGTTCGCGACATTTCGCCGCGACGAGGGCGAGGGTGAACTTGGAACCGATCACCGGGATGTCGGGGCGCAGACGCAGCAGGAACGGCACGGCACCGATGTGATCCTCGTGTCCGTGGGTCAGCACGATCGCCTCGACGTCGTCCATGCGGTCCTCGATGTACCGGAAGTCCGGCAGGATCAGGTCCACACCCGGTTGCTGGTCCTCCGGGAAGAGGACACCGCAGTCCACGATGAGCAGTCGTCCGCGATGCTCGAACACCGTCATGTTGCGGCCGATCTCCCCGATTCCACCGAGCGCCACGACACGTAGGCCGTGCTTCGGAGCCTTCGGCGGGGTACCGAGCCGGTCGGTGGGATCGACGGGCCGCGGATCGGGTCGGCGCGCGGCCGCCGAGTTCTGCGGTGTGCGCTGGGCCGGGCGGGTCGCCGGGGGTCCTGCGTTGCGGGTCGCGCGGCCGCGGCCGCGGCTGGGGCGGCTCATCGGAGCACCCCCGCGGCCTGCAGATCCGCTGCCAGCGAATCGATCTGCGCGGTGTCGGGCACCACCTGTGGCAACCGGGGCTCGCCGACGTCGATGCCGAGGAGCCGCAATCCGGCCTTCGAGGCACTGACGCCGCCGAGGCGCGCGACGGCGCGATAGATCGGGATCATCGACAGGTTGATACGGCGGGCCAGCTCGAGGTCGCCGGCGGCGTGGGCGGTGTGCAGTTCGCGGAGGCGTCCGGGAACGAGATGCCCGATGACACTGACGAATCCCACGGCACCGACCGACAACCACGGAAGGTTCAACGGGTCGTCACCGGAGTAGAACTGCAGATCCGTCGTGCCGATCAACTCGGCGCCCGCATTGAGGTCGCCCTTGGCGTCCTTGACGGCCAGGATGCGCGGGTGCTCGGCGAGCAGGCGCAGAGTCTCCGTCTCGATCGGTACCACGGAGCGCGGTGGAATGTCGTAGAGCATCACCGGAAGGTCCGTGGCATCGGCAACGGCGGTGAAGTGCGCGTAGAGACCGACCTGCGGCGGGCGCGAGTAGTACGGCGTGACGACGAGCAGTCCGTGCGCGCCGGCCCGGGCGGCGTCGCGGGCGAGTTCGACGCTGTGCGCCGTGTCGTTGCTTCCGGCACCGGCGATGATCTTGGCGCGGTCGCCGACGGACCCGAGAACGGCCCGCATCAGTTCCATCTTCTCGTTCTCGGTGGTCGTCGGCGACTCACCGGTCGTGCCGGCGAGAACCAGTGCGTCGCAGCCACCGTCGACGAGGTAGTTCGCCAGACGCACGCCCGCATCCACGTCGAGCTTGCCGTCGGCAGTGAACGGGGTCACCATCGCCGTGGCGATGGTGCCGAACGGAAGCTCGACAGCAGTTGCGGAATCACCGTTGGTCATGGTCAGAAGGCTACCGCGTGTGCCGGACGTCCCGTTACACGGATGGGGCAGATCCGTCGCGTGTCCACCACACCCCGGGCGGACGCCATGATGGCGTCACTTTCACCCTTGACCGACATCGTATGTGACGTCAGACTGGCGTCATGAATATCGATCGGTACATCGACGCGATCACCGGTTCCGTCACCACCGCCGCCGAACTCGGGGACGACGAGACCCGTCGGATCGCGGCCGCACTCGCCGGAGCCGCAGCCGCACCGGCACGACTGGCCCTTCTCGGCGCCCTCTCGGACATGGCCGCCGAAGTGTCCTCCACGCTCGGGGACCGCACGGTGACCGTGCGCCTCGTCGGCGACGAGGCCGTGCTCGACGTCCACTCGGGCCCCGAACCCGCAGGTGGCGACGCACCCCCGACCTTCGAGGAGATGACCGGCGACATCAGCCGGGTCACCCTCCGCCTCGTCGAACAGATCAAGTCGCGCGCGGAGGAAGCTGCCGCGCAGAACGGGGTGTCACTCAACTCGTGGGTCGCGCAGGCCGTGCAGGGCGCCCTGCGCGACCAGATGCGCTACCAGCAGCGCACCGCCGAACACTGGCGCCGGACCACTTCGCGGGCCCCCGAAGACGGTGCCGCGGGCACGGCCGGAACCGACACACCCGGCGACGACCGGGACGAGAAGCAGGACTGACACCCATCGCCCCTCGGAACGCCGCGCATCCACCCTGCCGAACCGGGGCGGGCGAGGGTCCGTACGGTACATTGCCCGGGCATCAGAGCGGTCCAGATGAAAGCAGGAGGGGCGATGGCACACAGCAGCACCAGGAGTTTCGAGATCACTGCGACGCCGCAGCAGGTCATGGCGGCGATCGCGGCGGTCGAGCGTCTGCCCGAGTGGTCGTCGGCCCACAAGTCGGTGACGGTCGAGACCACCCACCCCGACGGCCGACCGAACCGGGTGCGGATGACCGTGTCGATCATCGGGATCACCGACGAACAGGTCGTCGACTACACCTGGAACGGCGACGACTCGATGTCGTGGACCCTCGTCGAGAGCACCCAGCAGAATCAGCAGGACGGCTCGTACACCCTCGCCGCCGTCGAGGGCGGCACCCGGGCCGATTTCAGTCTCACGATCGACCCGAAGATCCCCGTCCCCGGATTCCTGGTACGCCGCGCCGAGAAGACCGCGATCGAGACCGCAGCCAAGGGCCTGACGAAATTCGTCGAGAAGAACTTCGTCTGATCGTCCCGATCCCCCGCCGACGTCGGGTCAGGCATCACGCACGGTGAAGCGTGTCCTCACGTGGGCGGGGTTCTCGATCTCGTCGATCAGCGCAACGGCCAACGTGCCACTAGTGACCGACGACGAACCGTCCGGCGCGACGAGCAGTTCGTCGCGGCCGAGCACGTAGTCCGTCGCCGCGCCCACGACGAACGTCAGGGACGGCGACACCGCGACCCAGTCCACGTCGTCGACATCACGCAGAAACCGCAGTTCTTCGAGTTGACTCTGCGGGATCGCGATCCATGCCTCGGCACCGGGAACACCCCGGATGTCGTCGAGTGCGAGATGCTCGTCCGGTCCCGTGGTCAGACTTCCGGCGCCCAGGATGAACACCAGACGGGGCGCGTCGACGCCGCGGAACATGGCAACCAGCCGCGCAGCCAGGTCGACGTGAAGGTGGGCGTGTTCCGGTGCCGTCGCGAAGGCGTCGACCACGACGTCGAAGTCGCGGAGATCGTCGACCACCAGATCGAACGCATCCCGTGTGAGCACGGTCGCGTCGGCTCCGAGGACCTCCCGTGCGCGATCGGGATTCCGGACGACCGCCGTGACGTCGTGACCCCTGCGTGTCGCCTCGGCGTGTATCGCGCGGCCCGCGTTGCCGGTCGCTCCGATGATTCCGATCTTCACTGACTCTCCGATCCGTCGGGTGCGGGAGAACGACGCGGGCGCGTGGCCGTCGGCCCCGCACCATCCCCGCGTACCCCATTGTCCCCAGAATCGGCTCAGTCGGCCGTCAACCCGGCGGCGAGAGTCGCACCGAGTTCCCAGCACGCCTCGAGATCGTCCTTGGTCGGCTTGTTCGACGCGATGACGTACTCCGCCGCTTTCTCCCAGCCGAGCCCCGCCGTGATGGCGTCCACTGCTCGCACCGCCCCTTCCGATCCCTCGTTCCCGTGCAGATACAGCCCGTACGGCCGTCCTCGGGTCGCGTCGAGAATCTGGTAGTACGCACAGTCGAAGGCGTGCTTGAGGGCACCCGAGATGTAGCCGAGATTCACCGGCGACCCCAGCAGATAGCCGTCGGCCCCCAGCAGTTCGCCGGGAGAGACCGACAACGCCGGACGGCGCACGACGTCGACACCCTCGATCTCCGGGTCCGTCGCCCCCGAGACGACCGCCTCGAACATCGCCTGACAATGCGGTGAGGGAGTGTGGTGGACGATCAGCAGGGTCCTGCGCCGCGCGGTGTCTTCGCTCATCCCGGCAGCGTACGACGCCGCTCCGCCGAAATCGGGCCGCAACCGCGGAAGTGATACTCGGCACAGACATCCCCGGCCACCCTCGTTCCGGGGCGCACGCGACCCCGAATCCTCACCGGCACAGGTGTTTACCGGCGATCACCTCCGTCGCGGAACGTTACACCTTCTCCCGCCTCGTTAATCACGGTGAGTTCCGGCAAAATTAGGCTGCGCTGCGCGTATTTGCAGACATGGGCGGCGACAGGATCGCCCACCACTACGAGAAGAGAAGACAGCCATGACAACCAACGACCAGGCCCGCAGTCGCAACAGCCGGAAACGGCGGGCGCTTCTCGCGTCAGGGTTGGTACTCGGCGTCGGCGTAGTGATCACCCTCGCGGCGTGGAACGACAGCGTGTGGGGCAGCTCGGATTTCGGCACCGGTGAGAACTCGTAGAACATTCAGGGCTCCGTCGACGCCGGCGCCACCTGGGCCGAGTTCCAGACCCAGGAGGGGGCAGGATGGATGGCCTTCACCATCGATCCCGAGGGCATGACCCCCGGCCATGAGGTGCACGCGCTGTTCGGGCTCAAGGAGACCGAAGGCAACATGGGCGCCACCGTCACCGTGAAGGCGCCGATCACCGCGGGCGATACCCTCGCCCAGAACCTGACCGTCACGATCGTCGACCTCGGCGCCACCAACCCGGGATCCTTCGACGGCACACAGACCGGCACCACGATCGCCACGTACACGCTGTCGCCCGGCGCGGACTCGACCGCGGTGCCCCTCGACGCCGGCGGCGAACAGTGGCTCGGATTCACCGTCGAACTGCCCGACGGCACCAACCCGTCCGGCCTGGCGCAGAGCACCAGCGCAGCCTGGGAGATGTCCGCCGTCAGCGTCGACAACTGATGCCCCCGCGGTGGCCGCCATCGCGGCCGAGGCCGTGCCCATCATCGTCCGAGGCGACGTCATGCCCACCCTGACCCCCGAACCGCAGACGGCGCATCCGCGCCCGCGGCGTCGCAGACTGTGGTCGACCGTCGAGAACATCGTGCTCGACGTTCTCGCCGTTGCCGGCCTCGTCTGCATCGCCCTGACGATCTGCGCGTTCGTCTTCCACTACTCGCTGATCATGTTCAAGACGGGATCGATGGCACCGACGATCCCTCAGGGTTCACTCGCCCTCGTCCACAAGGTGCCCGCCACCGACATCGAGGTCGGCGACATCGTCACCGTCGACCGCCCCGGCGAACGTCCGGTGACGCACCGCGTCATCGAGATCCATCCCCAGACCGGCGGCGAGGTTCTCATCGCCATGCGCGGCGACGCGAACCCCAACCCCGACCCCGGCATGTACCGGGTCACCGAGGTACGCGAAGTGGTCTGGCACGCACCCGGTCTCGCAGCGAAGGTCGTGTGGCTCTCCGATCCCCGAGTCCTCGGCGGCATCACGATCGCGGCATCGGGACTCGTCCTGTGGGCGTTCTGGCCGCGACGCGACGAACGCGACGACGGCGAACGCGCCCCGGAGGGGGTGCTCCACGATGACCGGCACGGCACACGCGCTGCGGCGCAGGATCGCCGTGATCGCCACCGCCGTCGCCGCCGTGGGCGCTCTCGTGGCCGGGGCACCGGTGTACTCGCCGCGTGGCAGATGCCGGTGTGGGGCTCCGCCACGTTCGGTGTGGATCCCGACTACATCCCCGTCGGGTACGCACGCGGCATCTCGTCGGCGGGCACGCTGGATCGTCAGATCACCAGTGCGACGTTCGACGGTACCGCCGCCGTACGTGACGACACCGACCCGGGAACGGACGACACCGGGTGGCAACAGTTCTCGTCGTCGGGTGTCGCGGGACTGTTCTCGATCGAGAGCACCGGCACGTCCTGTGCGTCGTACTACGCCGACGACGGCACCACCTGTGTCGCGGGGGCGGACGGCGCCGCCAATTCGAGCGCCCAGGTCCGGGACCTGCGGATCCGCAACACCGCCATCTCGAGTTCCAACGCGGTCGAGACGTCTGGCACGTTCGCCGCCAGCGCGGTGTGTCCCCTCGACGGCAGCGCCCCGCAGGCGGGTGACCTGACCGCGGGCACACTCGTGATCGGCGGTACCTCCGTTGCGATACCCGCTCCGAACAGCAGTACAACCTTCGATATCCGGGACGGGACACGCCGCTACACCGGAACCCTCGACTACGTGCGGGACTCCGATGCGCAGTCCGCGGTCACCAAACTGCGGCTGTACGTCGAGGAACGTCTCATCCTCACACACGAGTGGACCCTCGACATGGACCTGATCCGCACCGACTGCGGAATCGGTGTCGCACCGACGTCCGTGCTCGGCGGAGGGACCGGGATCGCCGCAGCACCGGAGACCGATGGAGCAGGAAACGGCGACGCAGCGACCGAGGACGAGCAGGCGGTTCCCGGTGAAGAGACGGACCGGACGGCCCCCGAGGACGAATCTACCGTCGACACCGCGCCCACCGCGGTACAAGTGGGACAACGCTTCCCGCTGACCACCACCGACGGGACCGACCTGGGGTCCGCAACGATCCACGAGATCGCCCGCGAGGACGACGGCACGGTGGCGGTACGGATGACCGTTGCCACCTCCGAGGAGTCCGGCGACCGCCGGCTCGGCAGTATCACAGCGCGGGACTTCCGCTGCCTCACCCCGGACGGCATGCGCACGGTGGCGAGCAGAAGCAGTGAACGACCCGCCTTCCCGAGCGTGTTCGAACCGGGATCCGAGTACACGGGCTGGGTCACGTTCGAGGCCGCAGCCGATGCGACGAGAGCCGTCTGGATGCCGGACGGCACCACCGGCTGGGTGTTCGATCTACCCGCCGTACCCGACGGGGAGGCCCCACCGAGCGAGCCCGGAGTGACCGAGCCTCCCGAGGTGACCGAACCGCCTGCCGTGACGGAACCCGGGATGCCGGAGACCCCCGCGCCGGCACCCGAGAGCACCCCCGACGTGACGGAACCCGAGGAATCCGCACCCGGTGTATCGTCGCCGGGCACCACCGAACCGGACACCGACACCGCGACCGGCGAGGAGGAGCAGACCGGAAACACCGAGTGACCGACAGGTCGGGACCGGGCGGTGGCAGACCGCCCGGTCCCGCTGCGTGTCACTTCGTGTCGGGTCCGGCGGAGTCGTCGCGCTCGAGCTTCTCGAGCGCGACCGCCCGCTTCATCGTCTCGCGAGCACGACCGCGGTCACCGGCGAGGTCATAGGCGCGGGCGAGCCGGTACGAGTTCCGCCAGTTGTCGGGATCGGCCTCCCACTCCTGTTTGACCGTCTCGAATACCGCGTCGGCAGCATCTCGATCCACCCTGCCGGACGGCATGCGCGGCAGATCCTCCACGTCGAGTTCGAGCCCCTCCTCATGGATGCGCCGCGCGAGGTGCTGATGATCGAAACCCGCACGCAACGTCGCATAGACGATCCACGCGCCGACCACCGGAAGCAGGAACACCCCGATCCCGAACACCACCGACACCGGTTCTCCGCTGGCGATCAACTCGATACCGGTCCGACCGAGCCGGACGAAATAGAAGGCGAGCGCGACGACGATGAACGCGATCAGCGCCACGACCTTGAGGACGTCGCGACCTGCCGCGGCCGGGGAGGTCACAGGTCCAGCAGCGGGTCGATCCCGACGGTGAGTCCCGGGCGCCCACCGATCTCCCGCACACCGAGCAGCACACCGGGCGCGAACGACGACCGGTCGATCGAGTCGTGCCGGATCGTGAGGGTCTCGCCCTGGGTTCCGAGCAGCACCTCCTGGTGCGCGACGAGACCGGCGAGTCGCACCGAATGCACGCGCACACCGTCGACATCGGCGCCGCGTGCTCCTTCGAGTTCCGCGGTGGTGGCATCGGGGCTGCGTCCCACCCCCGCCGCAGCACGTGCCTCGGCGATGAGCGCCGCCGTCCGGTATGCAGTACCCGACGGCGCATCGGCCTTGTTCGGGTGATGGAGTTCGATGACCTCGACGGAATCGAAGAACCGGGCTGCGGCCTGCGCGAACCGCATCGACAGGACCGCACCGATCGCGAAGTTCGGCGCGACGAGCACGCCCACCTCGGGCTTCGCGGAAAGCCACCCGCGGAGCGTGTCCAGTCGCCCGTCGTCGAATCCGGTCGTCCCGACCACGGCGTGGATCCCGTTCTCGACGAGGAACTGCAGATTGTCCATCACGACGTCGGGGTGGGTGAAGTCGACGACGACCTGAGTGCGGCTCGACACGAACTCCGCGAGATCGTCCCCCTTGTCGACGGCTGCGACGAGTTCGAGGTCGGCAGCCGCCTCGACCGCCGCGCAGATCGCCTGCCCGACCTTGCCCTTCGCCCCGAGCACACCTACCCGAACCGCTGCTGTGTCCACGCTCGATCCACGCCTTTCCGTCACCGTGTCGGTCGCACTCGAGACTACGCATCAACGGTTCCCCACGCCTAAAGCGGGGGATTTCACCCTCGGGGCAGCACCCGACACCTCGAAAAGGGCACCGAACGTATGATCGGGGTCACCGGGAGCGCGGGAGTGACCCCGATCAGGCGACGATGTCGCGGACGGCGCGCGGTAGGTCGCGCGGCCGCCGGTACGGGCCCACGACCGCCGCCGCGAACGGGCGGTGCAGCAGGTCGGCGGCCACTTCGGACACCTGCTCGGTGGTGACGGTGGCGATGCGTTCGAGCGTGTCGGTGACGCTCCAGTGCCGGCCGTAGCTCAGTTCACTGCGCCCGATCCGGTGCATGCGGGCACCGGTGTCCTCGAGGCCGAGCACCAGACCGCCGCGCAACGACCCTTTGGCCCGCGCGCACTCGGCGTCGGTGATGCCGTTCTCGGCGACGTCGGCGAGCACTTCCCGGACGACGGCCGCGACATCGCCGAGATTCTCCGGCTGGCAACCCGCATACATCGAGAACGCCCCGGTGTCGGCGAACGTGTCGACACCGGAGTACACCGAGTACGCCAGTCCTCGTCGCTCGCGGACCTCCTGGAACAGGCGGGAGCTCAGCCCGCCGCCGATCACGGCGTTGAGCACCGACAGCGGCCACCGGCGCGGGTCGTGACGGCCGAAGGTGCGGATGCCGAGGGTCAGGTGTGCCTGCTCGTTGTCTCGATCCGTGATGCTCAAGGTGGGGGCCGTGCGCAGACGCAGGTCGCCCCTGCGGTGCGGTGCAGGTGCCGCCGAGGCACCGAGGTGACCGGTGAACGCGCGGCGCACGAGTTCAACCGTGTGCTCGTGATCGACGTTGCCGGCGACCGCGACGACCATCCTGGCCGGTGTGTAGCGGCGCACATGGAACGAGTGCAGCTGGTTACGGGTCATCGCCTCGATGGATTCGAGCGACCCGATGATCGGTCTGCCGACCGGGTGATCGCCGTACAACGCGGTGAGCAACGCGTCGCCGAGAAGGTCTTCGGGGTCGTCGTCGCGGATCGCGAGTTCTTCGAGCACGACCTGTCGTTCGACGTCGACATCGGCGCTGCGGCACCGGCCCCGCAACACCACGTCGGCGACGACGTCCACCGCGATCGGCAGATCGTCGTCGAGGACGTGCGCGTAGAAGCAGGTGTGTTCCTTGCCCGTGAACGCGTTGAGTTCGCCGCCGATGCCGTCCACGAGTTCGGCGATCTCGAGTGCGGACCGCGTCGGGGTGGCCTTGAACAGGAGGTGTTCGAGGAAGTGCGCGGCACCCGCGACCGAGGGCTGTTCGTCGCGCGAACCCACCCCGACCCACACACCGACCGCGGCCGACCTCACCCCCGGCACGTGTTCGGTGACGACTCGGACGCCCCCGGGAAGCACGGTGCGACGGACGCCGGTGTCCGCCTCGGACGAGGTGTTGTCGACGGACAGGAGGTCGGAACGAGATGCCATGTGTTGTTCAGTGGTCCTGGGCATAGACGTGGGTGTGGTGTTCCGCGGGAAATCGCGGAACACCACACCTTACACGTGCGATCCGGGCCCTTGCCGCGTCACCAACCGCGTCGGTGCGGCTGTGACCCGATGAGCTCCCCGCGCTGTGCTTCGTCGCGGCTGCGGTAGACGATGTACGGCCGGAACAGGTACTGGATGGGTGCGCTGAACGCGTGGACGAGTCGGGTGAACGGCCAGATCGCGAACAGCACGAGCGCAATCGTGACGTGGATGTGGAACGACAACGGTGCCTCCGCCATCGCGGCGCCGTCCGGCTGCAGGATCCAGATCGAGCGGAACCACGGCGACACCGTCTCGCGGTAGTTGTGGGCCTCGTTGCCCTCGACGGCACCGATCATCGTCGTCGCGAGACCCGCGACGATCGCCGCGACCAGCACCACGTACATGACCTTGTCGTTGAGTGTGGTCGCACTGAACACCGGACCGGTGGTGCGCCGGCGGTAGATCAGCAGGCCCACACCGAGCAGCGTCGCGACACCCGCGATGACACCGGGAACCGCGGCACCCCAGTGGTACATGTGCTCACTGATGCCGACGGCTTCCGTCCACGACTCCGGGATGAGCAGGCCGATGATGTGCCCGATGAGCACGACGAGCATGCCGAAGTGGAACAGCGGGCTCGCGACGCGCAGCATCCTGCCCTCGTACAACTGCGACGAACGGGTGGTCCACCCGAACTTGTCGTAACGGTAGCGCCACCACGTGCCGACGATCAGCACCGCGAGCGTCACGTACGGCACGATGGACCAATAGATCTCGCCGGCGCTCATGGTCACCGGCCTCCTTTCGGATCCGATGTGCTCTCACGACGCGGAGGCACCGTGAGAGTGAAAGGCTGCAACCCGATCGCTTCGGCCGGCGGGCCGCTGCGGGCCAGGAGCAATGCCCGCTGTTCCTCCTGATCCGACACCGGCGGCAGGGTTGCACACACGGCCGTGATCACGTCTGCGTACGGTGAGCCGCGCTCGACCAGGGCACCGCGCAGGACGTCGAGCGGAACCCGGTGCGCGGCGAGCAGTTTCCCGCCGGCATCCGGGTCGACGGTCGCGGCGAACTCGAGTACCACCGGCAGGTGGTCGGGTGCTTCACCCGTCGGTGGTTCGACGCCCGCGTCCATGTAGACGCGGGCGAACGCGTGGATGTCGGTGCCGCGGTTGCGGGTGTCTCCGCCGGTCCAGTACGTCAGATACATCGTGGAGTGCCGACGCATGTCGAACGTGTCGACGTAGTCGCATTCCGCGACGGTGCGTTCGGTCGCCCGCAGGTACGCCGCGACGCGGGCCAGCGCGTCCCGGTCGTCGCCGGTGATGTGCCCGAGCAGTTCCTCGACGGTGTCGAGGCGCTGCGGCATCTGCGCGTCCGGATAGGCGAGCAGCAGCGACGCCACCTGCCGGATCAGGCGGTGCTGCAGCCTCTCCGCAGCGGTGTCGCGGCGCGGGGAGCGTTGCAGGAGTTTCATTTGGTCTCCTCCGCCTGGTGCCGACCACCGGGGAACATCCCCGAAGGCACCCCTTTGCCGTCCCAGTTGAGCAGGTTCACCCGCGACGGGTGGCTCTCGTTCGCGGCCATCCCCTCGCTGGTCTGCCGCTGTTTGAGAGCGTGGAACGTCTCCACGGCCACCGGCACGGGCCCGCCGCTCGCCTCCCCGAACGGTCCGGACTCGTACATGCCCGGACCGCCGTCGAACGAGAGTGCGCACTCGGTGGCGGTCTCCTCGAGCTTGTGGCCATCCGCCGCGTACGCGGTGGGGATGACGTATCGCTCCTCGTACTTCGCGAGCGCGAGCAGCCGGTACATCTCGTACATCTGTTCCTCGGTCATGCCCACCGCCTGCGGGATGTGCGGTTGCGTGTCGCGGCCGAGGTTGACGTCACGCATGTACGAGCGCATCGCGGCGAGACGTTGCAGAACCCCCTCGACGACATCGGTGTCGCCGGCAGTGAACAGTTCCGCGAGGTACTGGATGGGGATCCGGAGCGACTCGAGCGCACCGAACAGATTCCCGAGGTCCTCGCCGTCGTGTCCGTCGCGGCTGACCGCGTCGACCACCGGGGACAACGGCGGGATGTACCAGACCATCGGCATCGTCCGGTACTCCGGATGCAGCGGCAGCGCGACCTTGTACCTGTTGATCAGGGCGTACACCGGAGACCGCTGTGCCGCGTTGATCCACTCGTCGGAGATTCCCGACTCGTGGGCGGCGGCGATGACCTCGGGGTCGGTGGGGTCGAGCAGGATCTGCCGCTGCGCCTCGTACAGATCCTTCTCGTCCTCGACCGACGCGGCGTCGAGCACCCGGTCGACGTCGTAGAGCACCAACCCGATGTAGCGGAGCCGCCCCACACACGTCTCGGCGCACACCGTCGGCAGACCGACCTCGATGCGGGGATAGCAGAACGTGCATTTCTCGGCCTTGCCGGTCTTGTGGTTGAAGTACACCTTCTTGTAGGGGCATCCCGACACACACATGCGCCAGCCGCGGCACTTGTCCTGGTCGACGAGCACGATGCCGTCCTCACTGCGCTTGTAGATCGCACCCGACGGGCACGACGCCATGCACGACGGATTCAGGCAGTGCTCGCAGATCCGCGGAAGGTAGAACATGAAGGTCTCCTCCAGTTGGAGGCGCACCTCCTCGCTGACCTTCTTCAGGATCGGGTCGTCGGGCACGATCTCGGTGGACCCACCCAGATCGTCGTCCCAGTTCGCCGACCACTCGACCTTCATCGGCTCTCCGCTGATGAGGCTGCGCGGCGGCGCGACCGGGATGTCGTCACCCAGCGGGGCATTGGTCAGGTTCTCGTAGTCGTACGTCCACGGCTCGTAGTAGTCGTTGATCGACGGCAGCTTCGGGTTCGAGAAGATCCGGGTGAGTTTGTGGAAGCGCCCACCGTCGCGCAACCGGAGCCGGCCCTTCTTGTCGCGAACCCACCCGCCGCGCCACTTCTCCTGATCCTCGTAGGTGCGCGGATAGCCCTGCCCGGGCCGCGTCTCGACGTTGTTGAACCAGACGTACTCGGTGCCCGAACGATTGGTCCAGGCCTGCTTGCAGGTCACCGAACACGTGTGACACCCGATGCACTTGTCGAGGTTCATCACCATCGCCATCTGTGCCATTACCTTCATGATCGCCTCATCTCACGGGGGTGCCGGTGTCGTCAGTACTGGACCTGCTGCGACCGGCGACGGACGACCGTCACCTCGTCGCGCTGGTTGCCGGTCGGGCCGAGGTAGTTGAACGCGAACGAGGTCTGCGCGTATCCGCCCGCGAGGTGCGTCGGTTTGATCAGGATCCTCGTGATCGAGTTGTGGATACCGCCGCGTTTCCCGGTGGTCTCGGTCAGCGGCACATCGATGGTGCGTTCCTGCGCGTGATACACGTACACCACCCCTTCCGGCATGCGGTGCGACACGATCGCCCGGCACACCACCACACCGTTGCGGTTGACGGCCTCGACCCAGTCGTTGTCGCGTACCGAGATCTTCTCCGCGTCGATCGGGCTCATCCACATCGTCGGGCCGCCCCGCGACAGCGACAGCATGAACAGGTTGTCCTGGTACTCCGAGTGGATCGACCACTTCGAGTGCGGTGTCAGATAGCGCACCGTCAACCCGATCCCATCGGTGTCCCCGACACCGGGCTCGCCGAAGAGCCGCGACATGTCCAGTGGCGGACGGTAGGTGGGCATCTGCTCACCGACCTCCTCGATCCAGTCGTGGTCGAGGTAGAAGTGCATGCGGCCGGTGAGGGTGTGGAACGGCTTGAGTTCCTCGATGTTCACCGTGAACGGCGCGTAGCGTCGGCCGCCGGTCTCGCTGCCCGACCACTCCGGGCTCGTGATGACCGGGACCGGGCGCGCCTGCGTGTCGGCGTACGAGATCCGCCTTTCCTCACTGCCCTCGGCGAGGTGGACGAGCCGACGACCCGTGCGCTTCTCGAGCTCACGGAATCCCTCGACGGCCAGTCGCCCGTTGGAGGTACCCGACAGCAACAGGATCACGTCTGCCATGCGTTCGGCGGACGTGACCGCCGGGCGTCCCGCTCCGGCACCGGAATTCATCACTCCGAACTTTGCGGCGAGCTGCTCGACCTCCTCGATCGGATGGGTCGTCACGCCCTTCGTGGTCAGTCCAAGCTTCTCCACGAGCGGCCCGAGGGTCGACCACTTGTCGGCGATCGCCGTGTAGTCGCGCTCGACGACGGCGAGCGGGCCCATCGTCTTGCCGGGAACGGGAACCTCCCCGGTCTTACGCCAGTCTCGTTCGGTACCGGACGGATACGCCATAGCACCGGGCGTGTCGTGTTGCAGCGTGCCCATCACCACATCGGTGCGGGTTCCCAGGTGGGTGCGGGCCAGTTGACTGAAGGCCGCGGCGATCGCTCCGAACGCGTCGTAGTCCGAACGGGTTTCCCACGGCGGGTCGATCGCCGGGCTGAACGCGTGGATGTACGGGTGCATGTCGGTACTCGACAGGTCGCCCTTCTCGTACCAGGTCGCGGCGGGTAGCACCACGTCCGAGAACAAGGTGGTCGACGTCATGCGGAAGTCGATCGACATGAGCATGTCGAGCTTGCCTTCGGGCACGTCGTCGGGCCACTGCACATCGTGCGGGCGCAACTGGTCGGGTGCCGGATCCCCCTGGACGTTCGAGTCGGTTCCGAGCAGATGCCTCAGGAAGTACTCGTTGCCCTTGCTGGACGATCCCAGCAGGTTCGACCGCCACACACTGAGCACGCGCGGCCAGTTCCGCGGATTGTCGGGATCGGTCACCGCGAGTTCGAGATCACCGCCGGCCAACTGCTGCGCCACGTACGCCGGGATCTCCATTCCGGCCTTCCGCGCGTCGTCGGCGACGTCGAGGCTGTTGCGGTCGAACTGCGGGAAGAACGGCGTCCAGCCCATCGCCACCGCGGACGCCATCACATCCATCGTGTGCTTGTCCCGGAACCGGCCGCGTCCCAACGGACTCGACAGCGCATCCGCGCGATATCCGTCGTACCGCCACTGGTCGGTGTGCACGTACCAGTAGGAGGTGCCCGCCATCTGGCGGGGCGGCCGACTCCAGTCGGTACCCATCGCCATCGCGGCCCATCCCGTGACGGGACGGCACTTCTCCTGGCCCACGTAGTGCGCCCATCCCCCGCCGTTGCGGCCCATCGACCCGGTCAGCAGCAGCAGCGCGAGGACTGCCCGGTAGGTGGCGTCACCGTGGAACCACTGGCAGATACCCGCGCCCATGATGATCATCGACCTGCCGCCGGACTCCTCGGCGTTGTGGGCGAACTCCTTGGCGATGCGGATGGCCTGCGCCGCGGACACACCTGTGATCGGTTCCTGCCACGCCGGGGTGTACGGGGTGTCGGCGTCGTCGTAGCCCGTCGCCCACGATCCCGGCAGGTTCAGCTCGGGTCTGCCGACGCCGTACTGGGCGAGCATGAGGTCGAACACGGTGCACACCAGGTGCTCACCGACCCTTCGAACCGGAACACCACGCACGACCGTCTCGCCGTGCCCGTCGACGGTGTCGAAGCTCGGGAGCACGATCTCGGCGGCGTCGCCCGCTCCCCCACCGGTCGGCGCGACCGTCAGCGTCGGAACCAGATCGCCCAGGTCCAGATTCCACTTGCCGATCCCGTCGTCGCCGTAGCGGAATCCCAGCGACCCGTGCGGTACCACCACGGTGTCGGTGGCCCCGTCGACGAACACCGGCTTGAACGCGGCGTTCTCGACATCCTGCCCGAGGTCGGCGGCCGTGAGGTTCTTGCCCGGAACGAACGTGCCGTCCCGATCCTCGAGTTTCACCAGGAAGGGCAGGTCGGTGTACTTGCGTGCGTAGTCGACGAAGAACGGAACGCGCTGTTTGACGTAGAACTCGTTGAGCAGCACGTGACCCATCGACATCGCGAGCGCACCGTCGGTGCCGGCCGCGCACGGCATCCACTCGTCGGCGAACTTGGTGTTGTCGGCGTAGTCGGGGCTGACCGTGACGACCTTCGTGCCGCGGTACCGCACCTCGGCCATCCAGTGCGCATCGGGGGTACGGGTGACGGGGACGTTCGAGCCCCACATCATCAGATACGACGCGTCCCACCAGTCACCGGATTCGGGGACGTCCGTCTGGTCGCCGAACACCTGGGGAGACGCCACCGGAAGGTCGGCGTACCAGTCGTAGAACGACGTCATCACGCCGCCGAGCAGTTCGATGAACCGGGACCCCGCCGCGAACGACACCATCGACATCGCCGGGATCGGTGAGAACCCCGCGACCCGGTCGGGGCCGTACTCCTTGATGGTGTGCACGTGTGCCGCGGCGACCATCTCGGTGGCCTCCGCCCACGTGACCCGCACGAGGCCGCCCTTGCCGCGGGCCCGCTGGTAGCGGCGACGACGTTCCGGATCGCTCTGGATATCGGCCCACGCCAGCACCGGATCACCCAGACGGGACTTCGCCTCCCGGTACATCTCGACGAGCACGCCGCGGGCGTACGGGTAGCGCACACGCGTCGGCGAATAGGTGTACCAGGAGAATGCCGCGCCTCTCGGGCATCCGCGGGGTTCGTACTCGGGACGGTCGGGGCCGACCGACGGGTAGTCGGTCTCCTGGGTCTCCCACGTGATGATCCCGTCCTTGACGTAGATCTTCCACGAACAGGAGCCGGTGCAGTTCACCCCGTGGGTGGAACGCACGACCTTGTCGTGGCTCCAGCGGTCCCGATAGAACACGTCGCCTTCGCGTCCGCCCTTGCGGGTGACGGTGCGTCCGTCGCCGGATTCCTCACCGGGGGTGAAGAACCGTCCGCTACGGACGAGAAGTTCCTCGAGCGCGCCGCCGGTGCCGGGCTTGTCGGCTTTCACTGGGACTCCTTCTTACTCGGGATGGTTGCTCCGGACTCCGCGCCGTTCGCGGGTTCGCGGGTCTTGAGCATCAACAGGGTGTACAGAAGCGCGACGATTGCGGTCGCCACGAGCAGCAACAGTCCGACGGTGTAGTCGTTGTCGACGGAGTCGTACGTCGCGCCCATCACCAGCGGCGGGAAGTATCCACCGAGACCACCTGCAGCAGCGACGATTCCGGTGACGCTACCGACCGATTTGGCCGGCGAGCGACGCGCCACCCAGGCGAACACGCCGCCCGTGCCGATGCCGAGGAAGATCGCCATCGCGATGAAGTCGGTGGCCGACCACACGTCCGGTGCAGGCTTGAGCGTCGCGATGGCCGCGGTGACAGCGGTACCCGCGAACGACGCCAGGACGACGTACTTCGGCGGGATCCGGTCGGACAGCGCACCGCCGATCGGCCGGGCGACCACCGCGGCCAGCGCGAACGCCGCTGTGCGGGTACCGGCGTCGACCGCGGAGAATCCGTAGATCGTCTTGATGTAGGTGGGCAGGTAGTTGCTGAACGCGACGAACCCGCCGAACACGATGGCGTACAGGAAGGACATCTCCCACGTCACCCGGAGTTTGCAGGCGGCGAGGAACTTCGGGACCACCGGTTCGGTGTTCGGGGTGAACGCCGGCGCGTTCCTCATCAGCGTCACGCACAGCACTGCCGTGGCGGCGAGAGCGATCGCCACGATGAAGTGGGTGGCGAGCAACCCGAACCAGTTCACGAATCGGGGGGTGAAGAACGCCGAGAGCGCAGTGCCGACCATGCCCGCACCGAACACGCCGGTGGCGAAGCCGCGACGGGACGCGTCGTACCAGTTGTTCGCGAACGGAATTCCCACCGCGAAGATCGTGCCGGCGATACCCAGGAAGAAGCCGAAGACCAGAAGCAGCGGATAGGATCCCGCGTTCCCTGCGAACCCGACCGCGATGACCGGGAGGATCGAGGCGACCGTGATCGCGATGAACATGATCCTGCCGCCGTAGCGGTCGGTCATCGGGCCGATGACGATGCGCCCCAGCGCTCCGACGAGGATCGGCGTCGCCACGAGCATGGACGCCTCGGAGCTGCTGAGCGACATGTCGCCCGCATAGGTGGTGGACAGTGGGCCGATCATGTTCCAGGCCCAGAAATTGATGGCGGACACCCACGTCGCGAGTGCGAGGTTCACTCCCGGTCGTGCCCCGATTCCAGAAACCGCAGCCGTGTTCACACCGTTAGGAAACCACTGTCGGGTAGCGAAACACGCAATAATCGGGAAACGTTACATCCGATCGAATATGTGAATTCGATCTTGAGTACGAAAGGCCCTGTCGGGCTGCGACGCAAGCTGCTTACAGTGCAAGTTCATCGAAAATTCCGACCCCCGAATTCTCAGGACATCCTAACCTGTTCTACGGAAATCGTCATCCGATTCGCGGGTTGATCCGGGTCGAAATGCCCTTGCGTCGTCGGTGGAATACGGCCCGATTCGCCGGAATCATCACCGATGCCCGAGCCGGCGCCGCTCCCGCTCGGGCGAGCGTGCTCTTCGTCTCCTTCGACCGAACCGACCGTCGCGGCCCCGCAGACGCGACCCCCGACACGTGCCCGGGCGGCCGGGCGACCCGGGTGGCTCGAACAGCGGGACAGCGAACGGGGACGATGCCCCGCCTGGACGGCAACGCTCCGGACGACGACACCCGCGCACCTCCCGCACGCCTCCGGATCGGAAGGTGGGGAGGCACGCGGGTGTCTGCGTGCCCGCCTCCACCGTCGCGGATACCGCGACGGTGGAGGGTTCTGTCAGGACTCGGTGGCCTCGGCGCTCTCGGGCGCAGCGGAGGCCTGCTCCGCGTCGTCCTCGACGGGGACGAGGCTGATCTTGCCGCGGTTGTCGATGTCGGCGATCTCGACACGGATCTTCGAGCCGACGTTGACGACGTCCTCGACCTTGGCGATGCGCTTGCCGTTGCCGAGCTTGCTGATGTGCACCAAGCCGTCGCGGCCGGGCAGCAGCGACACGAACGCACCGAACGCGGTGGTCTTGACGACCGTGCCCAGGAACCGCTCGCCGACCTTCGGCAACTGCGGGTTCGCGATCGCATTGATCTTGTCGATCGCGGCCTGCGCCGACGGGCCGTCCGCGGCACCGACGAAGACGGTGCCGTCGTCCTCGATGGAGATGTTGGCGCCGGTCTCCTCGGTGATCGAATTGATCATCTTGCCCTTGGGCCCGATCACCTCGCCGATCTTGTCGACGGGGACCTTGATGGTCGTGATGCGCGGCGCGAACGGGCTCATCTCGTCGGGCGAGTCGATGGCCTCGGCCATGACCTCGAGGATCGTGGTGCGCGCATCGTGCGCCTGCGACAACGCACCCGCGAGGACCTGCGACGGGATACCGTCCAGCTTGGTGTCGAGCTGAAGGGCCGTGACGAAGTCCTTCGTACCGGCAACCTTGAAGTCCATATCGCCGAAGGCGTCCTCGGCACCGAGGATGTCGGTGAGCGCGACGTACCGCGTCTCGCGAGTTCCGTCCTCGAGTTCGACGTCGTCGGACACCAGACCCATGGCGATACCCGCGACCGGGGCCTTCAACGGCACGCCGGCGTTGAGCAGCGACAGAGTCGACGCGCACACCGAACCCATCGACGTCGAACCGTTGGAACCGAGAGCCTCGGACACCTGACGGATCGCGTACGGGAACTCCTCGACACTCGGCAGCACCGGAACCAGGGCGCGCTCGGCGAGGGCACCGTGGCCGATCTCGCGGCGCTTCGGGGAACCGACGCGGCCGGTCTCACCGGTCGAGTACGGCGGGAAGTTGTAGTGGTGCATGTAGCGCTTGGACGTCTCGGGCCCGAGCGAATCGACCTGCTGCGCCATCTTGACCATGTCGAGCGTGGTCACACCGAGGATCTGCGTCTCGCCGCGCTCGAACAGAGCCGAACCGTGCGCACGCGGCACGACCGCGACCTCCGCGGACAGGGCGCGGATGTCGGTGATGCCGCGACCGTCGATGCGGAACTGGTCGCGCAGGATGCGCTGGCGGACCAGCTTCTTGGTCAGCGAGCGGAACGCCGCGCCGATCTCCTTCTCGCGTCCCTCGAAGTCCGGTGCGACCTGCTCGAGGACCTCGACCTTGATCTCGTCGGTGCGCTCGTCGCGGGCCTGCTTGCCGGCGATCGTCAGCGCCTCGGCCAGCTTGGCGGACGCGGCTGCCTCGACCGCCGCGTACACGTCGTTCTCGTACGGCGGGTAGAGGGGGAACTCACCGGTCGGCTTCGCCGCCGCGGCCGCGAGGGCCTGCTGCGCCTCGCAGAGCCGGGCGATGAACGGCTTCGCGGCCTCGAGCCCCTGCGCGACGACCGCCTCGGTCGGGGCCTGGGCCCCGCCGTCGACGAGTGCAATGACGTTGTCGGTGGCCTCGGCCTCGACCATCATGATCGCAACGTCGGCGTCGTCGCCGGAGCCGGAGACGATACGACCCGCGACGACCATGTCGAACACGGCGTTCTCGAGCTGCTCGACGGTCGGGAACGCGACCCACTGGCCGGCCTTGTTCTCGTCCGAGCTGATCAGCGCGACACGCACGCCACCGACCGGGCCGGAGAACGGCAGACCCGCGATCTGCGTGGACGCCGAGGCTGCGTTGATCGCGACGACGTCGTAGAGATCGTTCGGGTTCAGGCTCATCACCGTCACCACGACCTGGATCTCGTTGCGCAGTCCGTCGACGAACGACGGACGCAGCGGCCGGTCGATGAGGCGGCAGGTGAGGATCGCGTCGGTGGAAGGACGGCCTTCACGACGGAAGAACGAGCCGGGGATACGTCCCGCGGCGTACATGCGCTCCTCGACATCCACCGTCAGGGGGAAGAAGTCGAAGTGTTCCTTGGGCTGCTTGCTCGCGCTGGTCGCCGACAGCAGCATGGTCTCGTCGTCCAGGTAGGCGACGACGGAGCCGGCGGCCTGCTGCGCGAGGCGACCGGTCTCGAAACGGATGGTGCGGGTGCCGAAGGCACCGTTGTCGAGTGTCGCGACGGACTCGTAGACGCCCTCGTCGACCTCGACTGCGGTGTTGCTGGTCATCTGTGAAATCTTCTCTTTCCCTCTTCGTCTTCGCCGTACCCGCGTGGGCGCCGCGACCCCGTGGTCGCGGCGGCGCACCGACTCGCGGAGGCGGTCGTCGATCGAAACCCCCCGGGGACCGTGCTGCGGGACGGACGTCCCGCGCGTCGTCCGGATCGGAGGATCACTACCGAGGACCGACACCGTCGGTGCGTACGGCTCACCGCCGTCTGCGGTGTTGTGTGCCGACTGTCGGCGCAAACACCGACAGCCAACGAGGCCCAGTGTAGAGGGAGCCCCGTTGGCTGTCGGGCTGGATCAACAGATGTGGATCCGGTCGTGTCCGACCTGCGTCAGCGACGCAGACCCAGACGCTGGATGAGCGAGCGGTAACGCTCGACGTCGACCTTCTCGACGTACTTGAGCAGACGACGACGCCGGCCCACGAGCAGCAGGAGGCCGCGACGCGAGTGGTGGTCGTGCTTGTGCTGCTTGAGGTGCTCGGTCAGGTCGACGATGCGCTTGGTGAGCAGCGCCACCTGTGCCTCGGGCGATCCCGTGTCGGTCTCGTGGAGGCCGTACTCGCCGAGGATCTGCTTCTTCTGCTCGGTGGTCAATGCCACTGGTAACTCCTGATCACTGACGTCCGCGTGCACTGGAAACGGACGGAGTCCGTCGGTGCGGCCGCCGCGAACCGCAGCGCACACCGACGGACCAGCCTACCAGAGCCCGATGGTGTCACCGCAGGTCGCTCACTTCCCCGCACACCGCGGCGCGCGAGCATGCCCGGCGCCGCCGACCTCCGCACGGAGCTCGTCGCGACTACTGCTCCCCGGCGAGGAGTTCGCGGGCGCGGTCCGCATCGCCGTGCATCGCGGACACCAGCGCCTCCACCGAGTCGAACTTCTCCATGCCCCTGAGTCGCGTGACGAAATCGACCGCCACGTGCTGTCCGTACAGATCGGCCTTCGCGTCCAGCACGAACGCTTCCACTGTGCGGTTGCGCCCCGAGAAGGTGGGGTTGGTCCCCACCGACACAGCAGCGCCGTATCGGCGGCCGACTTCCATCCCGTCGACCGGTGCCCCCGAATCGAGCACCGTGAACCATGCGGCGTACACGCCGTCGGCGGGGATCGCAGCGTACATGGGAGGTGCGACGTTCGCGGTCGGGAAGCCGAGGCCACGCCCACGCCCATCACCCCGCACGACGACACCTTCGACTCGATGGGGCCTGCCGAGCGCATCGGCTGCCGCCGCGACGTCGCCGGCGTCGACGCACGAGCGGATGTAGGTCGACGAGAACGTCACGGCGTGTTCGGCGAGCAGATTCAGTCCCTGGACGGCGAAACCGAAGCGGTCACCGATGGACCGGAGCATGTCGACGGTTCCGGCGGCCTTCTTACCGAACGTGAAGTTCTCCCCCACGACGACCTCCGCCACGTGCAACCTCTCGACGAGGATCTCGTGCGCGTACCGATCCGGTGAGAGTCTCATGAACTCGGGCGTGAACGGCACCACGCAGAACACGTCGATCCCGAGTTCCTCCGCGAGTTCCGCGCGGCGCGACAGAGTCGTCAGCTGCGCCGGGTGACTTCCGGGCCGCACCACTTCCATCGGATGCGGGTCGAACGTCATCAGCACACTCGCCACCCCGCGTTCGCGTGCGGCCTCCACCGCGCGGCCGATCAACTGCTGGTGACCGCGGTGCACACCGTCGAACACACCGATCGTGACCACGCACCGACCCCAGTCCGCAGGAATCTCGTCCAGACCTCGCCATCTCTGCACAACGCGAAGCCTACGACCCTCTGCGTCGTCCGGCACCGCCGACTCACCGCGCCGGAGCGGACGACCCCGCCGCACACCCACGAATCCCTCCCCATCCGGGGGACACGACACCCTCTCGATACCGGAGCGGCGGTGCCGACTGGACATTTCAGGTTACGCGTCCCCATAATTTCGGGGTGCCTAACTTTTCGATACGTGCGGTCGCAATTTCGGCGGTGTTGGCGGCGAGCGCGGGACTGAGCGCATGCTCCACGCCCACCGACCGGGACGACAGGCCGCTGGTGCTCACCACGTTCACCGTGCTCGCCGACATGACACGGGTGATCGCCGGTGATCACGTGCGCGTCGAATCCATCACGAAACCCGGTGCCGAGGTTCACGGATACGAACCGACACCGGGTGATCTGCGGACCGCGGCCGACGCCGACCTCGTCTTCGACAACGGCCTCGGCCTCGAACGGTGGTTCGAGCGTTTCCTGACCGACACCCACGCCGAACACGTCGTGCTCAGCGAGGGCATCGATCCCATCCCCATCGGAGAGGATGCCTACGCCGGCCGCGACAATCCACACGCGTGGATGTCGCCGCTGAGCGCACAGATCTATGTCGACAACATCGAGGCCGCACTCACCGGGCTCGTACCCGAGCACGCCGACGATTTCGCTGCCGCCGCGGACTCCTACCGCCTGCAGCTCCGCTCCGTCCACGACGAGATGGTCGACGCGCTCCGTGCCGTACCCGAGGACCGGCGAGCGCTGGTCAGCTGCGAGGGCGCCTTCTCCTACCTCGCACGCGACACCGGCCTGACCGAGGCGTACCTGTGGCCGGTCAACGCGGACCGACAGGGCACACCGCAGCAGATCGCCCGCACCGTGGACTTCGTCCGCGACAACGACGTACCCGCCGTGTTCTGCGAATCCACCGTGTCCGACAAGGCTCAGCGGCAGGTCGCCGCCGACACCGGCGCGGCGTTCGGCGGAATCCTCTACGTCGATTCGCTCTCCGAACCCGACGGCCCCGTCCCCACGTATCTCGACCTCCTGCGCCACGACGCCCGAACGATCACGACGGGACTGACGCGATGAGCACCCCCGTCGACACCGCACCTCCCCTGGTCGCCGTCGACGCGGTCACCGTCCGCTACGGGACCGTCACCGCACTCGACGACGTGAGCCTGACGCTGCGCCGCGGGGCCGTGTGCGGCCTGGTCGGGACCAACGGTTCGGGCAAGTCGACGCTGTTCCGCACCATCATGGGTCTCGTTCGCCCGGATACCGGTTCGGTCCTGATCGACGGGGCTTCCATCACGGCCGCGCGCCGCGCGGGCAAGGTCGCCTACGTCCCGCAGGCCGAGGGAGTCGACTGGGACTTCCCGATCGGTGTCCGCGATGTCGTGATGACGGGTCGGTACGGACACCAGGGATTCCTGCGCCGGGCTCGGCGCGCCGACCACGACGCCGTCGACGCAGCCCTCGACCGGGTCGGCATGGCCGAGTTCGCCGACAGACAGATCGGCAACCTGTCCGGCGGCCAGCGCAAACGCGTGTTCGTGGCGCGGGCGATCGCTCAGGACGCGCCTGTCCTGCTGCTCGACGAACCGTTCGCCGGCGTCGACACCACCACCCAGGCCGCACTGACCGCGGTCCTTCGCGACCTCGCCTCCGCGGGTCGCGCGATCCTCGTCGCGACCCACGATCTCCCCGGGCTGACGACACTCTGCGACGAAGCGGTGCTCCTGCAACGTCGGGTGCTCGTCCACGATGTCCCCGAGGAGATTCTCCGCCCCGAGAACCTGGCCCTCGCCTTCGGCGTCGACACGACCGCGGAGGTGTCCCGATGATCGAGTTCTTCCTCGAGCCCCTGCAGTACGGGTTCATGCAGCGGGCCCTCGTCATCGCCGTCGTGTCGACGGCGGTGTGCGCCCTGCTCAGCTGCTGGCTCGTGCTCGTCGGCTGGTCCCTGATGGGTGATGCGGTCTCGCATGCGGTCCTTCCGGGAGTCGTCCTCGCCTACCTGGTGGGCGTGCCGTTCGCGTTGGGTGCCCTGCTGTTCGCGGGCATCGCGGTGGCACTGATCGGTCTCGTCCGCGAGACCACCACCATCAAGGAGGACGCCGCGATCGGCACGGTGTTCACCACGTTGTTCGCCCTCGGTGTGGTGCTCATCTCGAAGAATCCCAGCCAGGTCGATCTGCACCACGTCCTGTTCGGCAACCTCCTCGGCCTGTCGACGTCGGATCTGTGGCAGGTGTCGGCTCTGGCGGGTGCGGTGCTGATCATCCTGGTGGCCAAGCGCCGCGACCTGACGCTCTTCGCATTCGACCGGACCCAGGCCCACACGCTCGGGATGTCCCCTGCCGCACTGTCGGCGCTGCTTCTCGCCCTGCTCGCGGTCACGATCGTCAGCGCCGTGCAGGCCGTCGGAGTGATCCTGGTCGTCGCGATGCTCGTCATCCCCGGCGCGACCGCGTATCTGCTGACGGATCGGATGTCGCGGATGCTCGTCATCGCACCGCTGCTCTCGGTCACGTGCTCGGTCGCCGGTGTGTACATCAGCTACCACACCGATGCCGCCACCGGAGGTGTCGTCGTGCTCACCCAGGCGGCAGCGTTCACGACGGCCTACCTGTTCGCTCCGCTCCGCGGGATCGTGCCCACCCGGCTGCGCCGCAGACACGCTGCGGTGGGCCGACGGAACGCGGACGGCGGCACCCACGGGACGCGCCGCGCCGGGCAGGATGATTCTGCGGTGACGGTTACCTAAGCTTGTGCGTGTGCCCGACAGCCGTGGAACCACCCCGATGCCCGAGACCCTGTCCTCGGTCGCGCAGGACTACCTGAAGATCATCTGGAGCACGCAGGAGTGGTCCGGCGAGAAGGTGTCGACGAAGATGCTCGCCGAGAAGCTCGGGGTGTCGGCGTCGACCGTGTCCGAGGCGGTGCGTCGCCTCGCCGATCAAGGAATGGTCGACCACGCCCGCTACGGATCGATCTCCCTGACCGAGGACGGACGTGCCGCGGCCGTCACGATGGTGCGTCGGCACCGGCTGATCGAGTTGTTTCTCGTCTCCGAACTCGGCTACGGCTGGGACGAGGTGCACGACGAGGCCGAGGTCCTCGAGCATGCCGTGTCCGAACGCATGATCTCGGCGATCGACGCGAAGCTCGGGCACCCGGTCCGCGACCCGCACGGCGATCCCATCCCTGCCGCCGACGGCACGATCCCGTCCCCGCCGGCACGCGCGCTCAGCGAGTTCGCCGACGGGGACAGCGGCACCGTCGCCCGCATCTCGGATGCCGACCCGGCGATGCTGCGCTACTTCGACGAGGTGGGAATCGCTCTCGACACCGACATCACCGTCGTCGAACGCCGGGACTTCGCCGGAACCATCTCGGTCCGCCTCGGCGGATCCGAGGACCGCACGGTCGAGCTCGGTCATCCGGCCGCCGAGGCGATCTGGCTCGTCTGACGCGTACGGCCTTCGGCGTGCCCCGATCCGGGGTCACATGTTCGCGGGCCGAACCACGAACACCGACGACGCCCGCCTGCCCTTCTCCTGGAGAAGGGCCACCGCGCGCCCCCGCGGGTCGATCGCGGCGTACACACCCGGTATTCCCGCGGGTTCGAGCCAACGTCCGTGCGCGAGCACCCCGGCTTCGACGTCGGTGACGGGGCGTACCGGGAAGGCGGTCACGATCGCGGCGTCGAGATCGAGGCTCGGCGCGGGATCGTCCGCGAGTTGTTCCAGGGTGCGCGCGTGGTCGAGCCCGAACGGTCCGACGACGGTGCGGCGCAGGGCAGTGAGATGCCCTCCCACACCGAGCGCCGCACCCAGATCGCGGGCCAGCGCACGGATGTAGGTTCCCGACGAGCAGTCCACCTCGACGTCGAGGTCGACGAACCCCTCGTCGGGCAGGTCGCGGCGCGCCAGGACCGCGAACCGCGACACGGTGACGGGCCGCGCCGGGATCTCGACGGTCTCGCCCTCACGCATCCGCGCATACGCCCGTTTTCCGTCGATCTTGATCGCGCTCACGCTGGCGGGAACCTGTTCGATGTCGCCCGTGAGCGCGTCGACCTCCGCGGCGATCCGCGCGTCGGTCACCGTCGAGGCGTCGACGGTCGCGACCGCCTCCCCCTCGGCGTCGTCGGTGACGGTGCTCCGACCCAACCGGATCGTCGCGGTGTAGGACTTGGTGGTCAACGCGAGCAGACCGAGCAGTTTCGTCGCACGCTCCACCCCGAGGACGAGCACACCGGTGGCCATCGGGTCCAGCGTGCCGGCGTGCCCGACCTTGCGGGTCCCCAACAGTCGGCGGCAGCGGGCGACGACGTCGTGACTGGTCATTCCCGCGGGCTTGTCGACGACGACCAACCCCGCACGGGTGAGCGCAGGATTGTCCGAACCGTTCGTGGAATCGGTCATCGCTCAGCGCACCGTGATCGCGGTCAGGACGAGGCCGCCGGCCACCAGCCACCGACCGTCCAGCGACGTCAACGGGGCACCGTCCGTGGTGTCGCCGGGGACGAGCAGACGCGAGTGGAACGATCCGGAGATCCCCGCGTCGGTGTCGGCGTCACGGTCGAAGGTGATGTGGGCGTCCTCGAATCCGAGCCACCTGCCGGTGAGTGGAAACCATGCCTTGTAGGTGGCCTCCTTCGCACAGAACAGCACACGGTCCCAGTGCACATCGCCGTCGGTCGTGCCCGCGAGCCAGCGACGTTCCTCCTCGAGGCTCACCGCGTCGAGGACACCGTCGGGAAGCCGGTCGTGGGGTTCGGCATCGATGCCGAGCGACCGCACCTGCAGGGAGTAGCCGAGGACCGCACCGCGATATCCGTCGCAGTGCGTCAGGCTGCCGACCACCCCGCGCGGCCAGACGGGTGCGCCGCGCTCACCCCGGAGCACGGGCGCCGGGTCCACACCGAGGCGGCTCATCGCCTGACGCGCGCAGTGCCGTGCGCCGACGAACTCGCGACGACGCTTCTCCACCGCGCGGGCGATCAGGGCCTCCTCCTGCGGGTGCGGCTGCAATCCCGGTGGATCGTCGAACAGTTCGGCTGCGACCACCCCGTCGGGCACGATCCGCGCGATCAGGCCGTCCCGCGTACCGGCGCGGTCCTCGAGCGTCGGTTCCGTCACCGCAGTTCCCTCTCTCGTCGTTCCCGCATCTTCTCGACTTCCGCTTCCATCTCGGGGGTGACCGTGAAATGCCCGCCCCACTTGTTGAGGGTGCCCGGTGGATAGTCCGGGACGGGCAGGATCTGCCGCAGCACCCGGTCCGGCAGACCGCGACGTTGCCATTCGCGCGGGTATCCGACGGACACCTCTTCGAACCGCACCCCGTCGTAGTAGGTGGTGCGCGGGATGTGGAGGTGGCCGTACACGCTGCACAACGCCCGGTACCGCACGTGCCAGTCGGCGGTCTCCGTGGTGCCGCACCAGAGCGCGAACTCGGGGTAGAACAACATCCGCGTGGGTTCGCGCACGAGCGGGAAGTGGTTGATCAGCACCGTGGGCAGTTCCGGGTCCAGCGCGTCGAGGCGCACCCGCGTCTGTTCGAGCCTCGCACTGCACCACACGTCGCGGGTGAGGTACGGGTCGGGTCGCAGCAGGAACTCGTCGGTCGCGACGACGTTCCGTTCGCGTGCCAACGCGAGACCGTCCGCCTTCGTGGCGGTGCCGTCGGGCAGGAACGAGTAGTCGTAGAGCAGGAACATCGGCACCAGCACGACCGGCCCGCCCTCTCCTTCCCATACGGGATACGGGTCTTCGGGCGTGAGCACCCCGAGTTCCCGGCACATCGTCACCAGATAGTCGTAGCGGGCCACGCCGTGCATCTGCACCGGGTCCTTCGCCGTGGTCCACAACTCGTGGTTGCCGGGTACCCAGACGACCTTCGCGAAGCGTTCGCTCAGCAGTTTCAGGGCCCACCGGATGTCATCGGTCTTCTCCGACACGTCACCGGCGACGATCAACCAGTCGTCCGGTGACTCCGGGTACAACTCCTCCGTGACGGGCCGGTTGCCCCGGTGCCCGACATGGATGTCGCTGACCGCCCACAACTTCGCCGACACCGGCATCATCCTCCCGTTCCGTCGTTTGCGTGGATCTGCCGATCCGCGCCGGCCACCGCCCACCGTCCCGTGAGAACCCGCGCGACCACGGCGATCATCCGGAACACGATGAACACGGTAAGCCCCGTCCAGATCCCTGCCAGACCCCAGCCGAAGGCGAGCGAGCACCAGATGAGCGGCAGGAACCCGAACAGTGCCGACGCCAGGGTGGCGGTACGCAGGTAGGCGGCGTCACCGGCGCCGAGCAACACCCCGTCGAGCGCGAACACGACGCCGGCCAGCGGCATGATCGCGACGAAGTACCACCACGCGATGTCGATCTGTGCGAGGACGTCGACATCGGTGGTGAACAGCCCGGGGATCACGGACCTCCCCAGCAGGAAGAACACGGCCAGGAGCGCGGCGAACACCACCGACCACGCCGTGACACGCCACGCCAGCCTGGTGGCTCCCCGCCGGTCGGCGGCGCCGAGCGCTGCGCCGACGAGTGTCTGTGCGGCGATCGCCAACGAGTCGAGAGTGAGCGTCACGAAGTTCCACAGCTGCAGCACCACCTGGTGCCCGGCGACCGCGGCGGCACCGAAGCGCGCGGCGACCGCGGCGGCGGACAGAAAGCACGCTTGGAAGGCCAGGCTACGCGCGATCAGGTCGCGCCCGAGCCGCAACTGCGCGGAGATCACGTCCCGTCGCGCGCGCAGAGGTACGCCGGCACGCACCAACGCCACGACGAACAACGTCGCCGACACGGCCTGACCGACGACGTTGGCGACCGCCGACCCCACGAGTTCGAGTCGTGGCGCACCGAGCAACCCGTGCACGAGAACGGGACACAACAGGGCCGACAGCGCGAGCCCCGCCACCACGTAACGCAACGGCCGGATCGTGTCCTGGACACCGCGCATCCACCCGTTGCCGGCCAGTCCGACGAGGATCAGCGGTGCACCGAACAGCGCGACACGCAGCCAGGAGACCGCGGCACCGGCGATGTCGTCGTCACCGGAGAGCAGTCGGGCGACGGGATCCGCCAGCAGCTGACCGACGACGAGCACGACGGTTCCGACGGCGACGGCGACCCAGGTCGCCTGGACACCCTCACCGACCGCGTCGTCGCGCCTGCCCGCACCGTGGAATCGGGCACTGCGCGCCGTTGTGCCGTACGACAGGAACGTCAGCTGCGTGCTGACCTGGGCCAGGACGAGACCACCGATGGCCAGCCCCGCGAGCGGCAGAGCACCGAGACGCCCCACGACCGCCACGTCGAACAACAGGTACAGCGGTTCCGCGGCGAGCACCCCGAGCGCAGGTACCGCGAGGCCGAGTACGCGCCGTCCCGACACCTCACCGGTCAGCGTCATCACCCGAGCTCGGCGCGCAGTTGCGCGACGATCTCGTCGCGATCACCGTGCGCGGTGTACCCGGAGGCGAAGCGGTGACCGCCACCGCCGAGCGCGGTCGCGACGCGGGACACGTCCACGGTCCGCTTCGATCGCAGCGACACCGTCCACACCCCGACCCCGACCTCCTTGAACACCGCCGCGACCTCCGCCTCCGCGGTCGTGCGGACGATGTCGACGACGCTCTCGATCTCCTCTGCTCCCAGGCCGACCGAGTCGTCGCGACGCACCAACGCGTACACCAGTCCGTGTCCTGCTGCGGCATCGGGAACCAGTGTCGCGGTGCCCAGCACCGCCGAGAGCATCGGCAACCAGCCGAAGGGGTGGGTGTCGAGGAGTGCGCGTGTGATGGCCCCGCCGTCGATCCCGGTGTCGAGCAACCGCGCCGCGAGTCGGTGAGTGCCGGGGCGCACCCACCGGAACGATCCCGTGTCGGTGACGAGACCCGCGAACAGGCAGTGCGCGAGATCCCCGTCGAGTTCGACGTCCCACGCATCGAACACGTCGACGAGCACCACGGCGGTCGCCTCCGCGGCGTCGTCGATCAGGTTGTGGGTACCGAACCGCGTGTTGGAACGGTGATGGTCGACCACGAGGGTGTGTGCGGCACCGTCGAGCCGGTCGCGCAGTGCACCGAGGCGCCCCGCGGTGCCGCAGTCGACCGCAACGAGGAGGTCGACGTCGCGGCGCACGTCCTTCGGCGCGGTCAGCAGATGGATGCCCGGAAGGGTACGCATCGACGCGGGCACGTCGTGCGGTGCCGCGAAGGCGACCTGCACGGACACACCGCGTCGTTCGAGGGCGAGCGCGAGCGCCAGACCGCTGCCGAGGGTGTCGGCGTCCGGCTGGACGTGGCAGAGCACCGTGACGGTGCGGGCCGCGTTCAGCAGGTCGACGGCACCGTGCACGTCGACGTCGGTGCCGTGCGCCTCATCGGGTCCGGTCATCGTCTCTCCACTCGCGATCCTTCATCGTTGCTGATCGTCCCGTCCGGGCACCGGCGACCCCTGTCACCCGGTGCCCGGACCACGGTCGTCGCCGCAGGTCACTCGTCGTCGCGCTCGCGCGGCTCCCTGTACGGGTCGGCGTCGCCCGCGGGAGACGCCCCTTCCCGGGCACGCGCCACGGCGTCGTCCGCCGCCCGTGCCTGCGCGAGCAGTTCCTCCATGTGGCGGGCGGTGTCGGGAACGGTGTCGGTGGCGAACGTCAACGTCGGCGTGAAGCGCACACCGGTTCCCGCTCCGACCTTGGACCGCAGGATTCCCTTGGCCTTCTCCAACCCGGCCGCTGCGGACTCGAGGTCCGGCTCGGTGTTCAGGTCGGCGCCGCGCACCGTGTAGTACACGGTCGCATCGTGCAGATCCGCGGTCACCTTCGCGTCGGTGATCGTCACGAAGGCCAGTCGCGGATCCTTGATCTCGTGGTCGATGGCGGTGGCGACGATGGTGGAGATGCGCTTCGCGAGTCGCCGTGCGCGTGCTGGATCGGCCATGTCTTCGGTTTCCTCCTCGGCCGCCGCTACCGGCGGCGGCGCCGGGTCCGGTCTCCCGAAGGTCAGTCCTCGGGTCCGAACAGTCTTCGTCTGGTGGAGAGCAACTCCAGTTCGGGTCGGTCGGCAACGAGCCGCTCGCACTTGTCCAGTATCTCGCGAACGTGCACGAGGTCCGGTGCGACCACTGCCACACCCAGCCGGGACCTGCGGTGCAGATCCTGGTCACCTGCCTCCGACGCGGACACGCCGAGGCGGCGCAGGTCCGCGAGGACGGGTTTGATCAGCGACCGCTTCTGCTTGAGCGAATGCACGTCGCCGAGGAGCACGTCCAGTTCGAGAGCTCCCAGATACACCCGGTACCTCCGTATCGATCGGGTGGCCCGACACGTCCGGTGGCGGCGGACGAGAAGTTCGTCCGCCGCCACCGTGACCCGTGTGTCAGTCGCGCGGCTTCTCGCGCAGTTCGTATGCCTCGATCACGTCGCCGACCTTGATGTCGGAGTAGGTGATCGTCATACCGCACTCGTAGCCCTCGCGGACCTCGACGACGTCGTCCTTCTCGCGGCGCAGCGACGAGATGGTGACGGTCTCGGCGACGACGTTGTTGTCGCGGAGCAGTCGTGCCTTCGCGTTGCGCTTGACGATGCCGGACTGCACGAGGCAACCCGCGATGTTGCCGACCTTCGAGGACTTGAAGATCGCGCGGATCTCGGCGCGACCCAGCTCGACCTCTTCGTAGACCGGCTTGAGCATGCCCTTGAGGGCCTTCTCCACCTCGTCGATCGCCTGGTAGATGATCGAGTAGTAGCGGATGTCGACGCCCTCGCGGTTTGCGAGTTCGGTGGCCTTGCCCTCGGCACGGACGTTGAATCCGATGATCACGGCATTCGACGCCGCAGCCAGGTTGACGTTGGTCTCGGTGACACCACCGACACCGCGGTCGATGACCCGCAACCGCACCTCGTCGTCGATCTCGATTCCCATGAGCGCCTCTTCGAGGGCCTCGACGGTACCCGAGTTGTCGCCCTTGAGGATGAGGTTGAGCTCGTTGTGCTCCTTCAGAGCGGCATCGAGGTCCTCGAGGCTGATCCGCTTGCGGCTCTTCGCGGCCAGCGCGTTGCGCTTGCGCGCATTGCGGCGGTCGGCGATCTGCCGGGCGATCCGGTCCTCCTCGACGACGACGAGGTTGTCGCCCGCGCCCGGCACCGACGTGAAGCCGATGACCTGCACCGGCCGCGACGGCAGCGCCTCGTGGACATCGTCGCCGTACTCGTCGACCATGCGGCGCACGCGGCCGTACGCGTCGCCGGCGACGATGGAGTCGCCGACCCGCAGCGTGCCGCGCTGGACGAGCACGGTCGCGACGGGACCGCGACCGCGGTCCAGGTGTGCCTCGATGGCGACGCCCTGCGCCTCCATGTCGGGGTTGGCCCGCAGGTCCAGCGATGCGTCCGCGGTCAGCAGGACCGCTTCGAGCAGCTGGTCGATGTGCAGCCCCTGCTTCGCCGAGATGTCGACGAACATGGTGTCGCCGCCGTACTCCTCGGTGATGAGGCCGTACTCGGTGAGCTGCTGACGGATCTTCTGGGGGTTCGCACCCTCCTTGTCGATCTTGTTCACCGCAACCACGATCGGCACCTCCGCCGCCTGGGCGTGGTTGATCGCCTCGACCGTCTGCGGCATGACGCCGTCGTCCGCCGCGACCACGAGGATCGCGATGTCGGTCGCCTTCGCGCCGCGGGCACGCATGGCGGTGAACGCCTCGTGACCCGGGGTGTCGATGAAGGTGATCAGACGATCTTCACCGTTGAGGTGGGTCATCACCTGGTACGCACCGATGTGCTGCGTGATGCCACCGGCCTCGCCTTCGCGGACGTTCGCCTTGCGGATCGTGTCGAGCAGGCGGGTCTTGCCGTGGTCGACGTGACCCATCACCGTGACCACCGGAGGACGCTGCTGCAGATCCTCTTCGGTGCCCTCGTCCTCGCCGTACTGGATGTCGAACGACTCGAGCAGTTCGCGGTCCTCGTCCTCGGGACTGACGACCTGCACGACGTAGTTCATCTCCGAGCCGAGCAGCTCGAGAACCTCGTCGTTCACCGACTGCGTGGCCGTGACCATCTCACCGAGGCTGAACAACGCCTGGACCAGCGATGCCGGGTTCGCATCGATCTTCTCGGCGAAGTCCGACAGCGATGCGCCGCGAGCGAGACGGATGGTCTCACCGTTGCCGCGGGGAAGCCGCACACCGCCGACCGACGGTGCCTGCATCGAATCGTATTCCTGCCGCTTCTGCCGCTTCCACTTGCGGCCGCGACGCGGCGCTCCACCGGGACGACCGAAGGCGCCGGCCGCGCCACCGCGACCGCGGCCACCGCCGCCACCGGGACGACCCCGGAAACCGCCCGGTGCGCCCGCACCGGTTCCGGCTCCACCGCCACCACCGGCGCCACCGCGGTATCCGCCACCGCCGCCGCCGGGACGACCGCCGGGTGCGCCGGGGCGCCCCGGGCGACCGGAGGCCGCGGGACGCGCCGCGCGTTGCGGCATCGCCGCCGGGTTCGGACGCGGAGGCATCGAACCGGGGGACGGACGCGGTCCGCCCGCGCCCGGAGCAGGGCGAGGTCCGCCCTGCGGGCCGGGGCGCGGGCCACCGGAGGCCGCGGCGGGACGACCCTGCCCCGGAGTGGGACGGGGTCCACCCTGACCGGGAGTCGGGCGGGGGCCACCCTGCGGACCGGGACGGGGACCGCCCTGGCCCGGACGCGGAGCGTTCGGGCGGGGTGCGGGACGTTCGGCCGGTGCAGACGAGTACGGGTTGTTACCCACGCGCGGCGGCTTCGGACCGGGACGCGGTGCCGGCTTGGGACCGGGTGTCGCGGCCTGCGGACCGGGCTTGGCGGCGGGCTGCTGCGGCGTCGGGGCCTTCGCGGCCGGGGCCTGGGGCGCCGGCTTGGCGGCCTCCGGCTTCGGTGCTGCCGGCTTCGGCGCACCCGGCTTCGGTGCGCCCGGCTTCGGGCGCGCGGCCTGTGCCTCGGACGCAGCTGCCGGCGTGCCTGCGGGCGCGGCCGCCGGCTTGCCGGACGCGGCTGCCGGCGACGGGGCCGGCGCTGCGGGACGCGGACCCGGACGCGGGGCGCCGGGCTTCGGACCGGGGGTCGGTGCGGCCTTACCGGCCGAGCTGCCCTCGTCCTTCGCCTTACCGAAGGACTCACGCAGACGACGCGCGACGGGGGGCTCCACCGTCGACGACGCCGATTTCACGAACTCGCCCAGCTCCTTGAGCCGTTCGAGTACGACCTTGCTCGTGACATCGAGTTCTTTCGCCAACTCGTGCACGCGGGGCTTGCCTGCCACTGCTCTCCTCACTGATGAGGCCGAGCGGCTGGCTTGCCCGCACGACCTCGGGTTATCTCCGATGGACGTTCATCGCTGGTGCTTCACGGTGTGCTCATGAGTGTTCGTACCTGTTCTTCTCAGAGTTCGATGTCACTGTTGGTGTCCGCGGCGGGGTGCTCTCCGCGCGTGGCGCGGGGGTTCTCCACCAAGGATCCGACCAGCTGATCCAGCGCTGTCGTGTCCGGAAGACCGGATACTTTCAGTGCTCTGCCGAATGCTCGACGCCGAGCGGCGAGACCCAGGCAGTCCGTCGTGGGGTGCACCCACGCACCTCGCCCGGGAAGCCTGCGCCCCGGGTCGGGCACCACGGCGAATCCGGGCGGTTGCGCACCGTCGGACCCGTGGACGCGAGCCACGACCCTCAGCAGTTCGGCAGCCAGCACTCGCCGCCGACACCCGACGCAGGTACGCACCGGCCCGGTGTGTACCCGACCGACCGAAGGCAGGTCATGCTGAACCATCGACCACTCTACCGCTGTTCTGCCCGGAATCCCGCATCCCACCCCCTACTCGCCTGTCGGCGCGGCGTCCGAGGGCTCGTCACCACCGGGAGCCGCATCACTTCGGATGTCGATCCGCCACCCGGTCAGTCGCGCTGCGAGCCGCGCGTTCTGCCCTTCCTTGCCGATCGCGAGGGACAATTGGAAGTCGGGGACCACGACCCGAGCCGCGCGGGCTTCCGGGTCGACCACGGTGACCGAGACCACCTTCGACGGCGACAGCGCGTTGCCGACGAACGTCGCGGGATCGTCGTCGTAGTCGATGATGTCGATCTTCTCTTCACCCAGTTCACGCATGACGTTGCGCACGCGCTGCCCCATGGGGCCGATGCACGCACCCTTCGCGTTCAGTCCGGACACCACCGAATGCACGGCGATCTTGGAACGATGCCCGGCCTCACGGGCGACGGCGACGATCTCGACGGACTCGTCGGCGATCTCGGGAACCTCGAGAGCGAACAGTCGACGGACGAGATTCGGGTGGGTGCGCGACAGCGTGATCTGCGGGCCGCGCTGGCCGCGGGCCACGTTGACGACGTAGCACTTGATGCGGTCCCCGTGCTCGTACGTCTCCCCCGGCACCTGCTCGGCCGGCGGGATCAGCCCCTCGGTCGTGTTGGCGTCGCCACCGATCTTCACCACGACCATGCCGCGGGCGTTCGCCCGCGCGTCGCGCTGCACCACGCCGCTGACGATCTCGCCCTCGTGGGTGGAGAACTCCCCGAAACGCTGCTCGTGCTCGGCCTCGCGGATCTTCTGCATGATGACCTGCCGCGCGGTGGTCGCGGCGATCCGACCGAAGTCCTCGGGGGTGTCGTCCCACTCGGCGATCACGTTCCCGTCGTCATCACGCTCCTCCGCGAGCACCTGGATCGCGCCGCTCTTCGTGTCGACGACGACGCGGGCGTGCGGCTGATGTCCGTCGACGTGCCGGTACGCGAGGAGCAGCGCCGTCTCGAGCGTGTCGATGAGCTCGTCGAACGGGATGTTCTTCTCCGACTCCAGCATGCGCAGAGCGGCGATCTCGATATTCACTTGTCCACCTTCGTTTCGTTCACGTCGTCCGATTCGTCGTCGCCCACCGCGGACTCGTCGAGTTCGCCGGCGGCCACACGTCCGTCGGGCAGCCCGCCCGCCAGTTCCAGTTCCCGCGGGTTCGGCGGGGAGAACTCGACCTCGACCAGGGCGCTGCGCACCTCGCCGAGCGGGGTCGGCCGAACCACCGGGCCGTCTCGGTCGGGAACGACGAGCCGTACCGTGTCGCCGACCAGTTCGCCGATCCGGGCGACGATCGTGCCGTCCGCCAGTTCGATGCGGGCACGACGCCCCTGCGCGCGGCGCCAGTGCCGGTCGCGAGTCAGAGGACGCCCGATGCCCGGGCTCGTGACCTCGAGCACGTACGGCGATTCACCGAAATCCGAGACCGCGTCGAACGCGTCGGACACCAGGCGGCTGAGCCGGGCGGCCTCGTCGAGTCCGAGACCCGCATCGCTGTCGACCATCAGACGGACCGTGCTGTGCTTGCCCGCGGCGGTCACGACCACGTCCTCGAGGTCGTAACCCTCGTCGGACAACAGATCGGCGACGAGCTCGACGATCCTCTCCGGGGGTGGAACAGGCATGACGGGCAAGCTCCTCGTGAAGTTGTGGTCGCAGCGGACAACGGCCGGCACGAGTGCACCGGCAGTCATCCAGCCTAGCCTGCCACCGGCCGGGCCGTGGCCGGGGCGGGATCGATTCCCGTCACATCGGGCTGGCAGGATGGCCCGGTGCCGACGTCTCCCCCGCATCCCGCCCCGTCCCGAAGGGCGCGTCCCGCCCTCTCCCGAAGGGCGCTGTTCCGGTGGTCCACGATCACCGTCACCGGCGCCGTCACGGTCGGTCTGACCGCGTGCGCAGCCACCGACGACGAGCCCGAACCCGATCCGCTCCTGTCCGCGGCCGCACGCGCACGCACGGACGCGGCGACCGCGACGGCGCTCGCCGCCACCACGCCGGACCTCGCCGACGCACTGACCGCGATCGCGGACGAGCGCGCCGCCCACGCCGAAGCGCTCGACACCGAGATCTCGCGCGCCGCCGGCGTGACGGACTCCACGGCACCGCCACCGACGACCACCGCACCCGCGCCGACCGGTCCCGCGCCGAGCGTCGAGGAACTGCGCGCGCGGCTGACCGACGCGCAGCGCGGCGCCGCGGACCTGGCTCGTACACAGCGCGGTTTCCGCGCCGGCCTGCTCGGCTCGATCAGCGCCGCCTGCGCGGCCCACACGGAGGTGTTGTTGCCGTGAGCTCACCCGAACTCGGTTCCGAACAGCAGTCGCTCATCGATGCACTGGCCGTGGAGCACGCCGCCGTCTTCGGATACGGGGTCGTCGCCGCCTTCGCCGATCCCGGCCGTGCCGACGAGGTGGCCGCGGACACTGCTGCGCACCGCGCGCGGCGGGACGCCACCGTCGACACGTTGACCGCGGCCGGGGTGACACCGCCGGTCGCGGCGCCGGGCTATACCGTCCCGTTCCCCGTCGCCGATCCCGTGCAGGCAGCCGAACTGGCCGTGCAGATCGAGACGGATGTCGCGGTGGCGTGGCGGTCGGTGCTCGAACGAGCCGACACCGAGGCGGTCCGGGCGGACGCGGTCGTCGCCCTCACGGAGTCCGCGATCCGAGCCGCGCGGTGGCGGAGCAATCTCGGGATCGTTCCGCCGACCGTGGCGTTTCCCGGTCGGCCCTGACACCCCGGCCCGCACGCCGCGCCGGGTGATCGCGGGCACGTCCCCGAACTGCCTGCTCCGCGCCCGCGACCGCACTACACTTCGGACGCGACCGTCCCGCAGCGACCTGGGAGCACGCGATGCGATCAGTCGATCCGTACCTGAACTTCGGCGGCAACGCCGAGGAAGCGTTCACGTTCTATCGCTCGGTTTTCGGCGGTGAACTGCAACTGGCCCGCTTCCGCGACATGGACACCGGCGGCGTGGAGTTGACCGAGGAGCAGCTGAACGGCGTCGCGCACGTCGCACTGCCCATGGGTGACAGCATCCTCATGGGTTCCGACGTCCCCGAGTCGATGGGCTCCGTCACCGCGGGCACCAACTTCGCCATCTCGCTCGACGCGGACAGCGCGGAGGAAGCCGACAGGGTGTTCGGCGCGTTGTCCGCGGGAGGCGAGGTGACGATGCCGCTGGGCGCGGTGGAATGGGCCGAGCGCTTCGGCATGTGCACCGACAGATTCGGCGTGCAGTGGATGATCGGTTTCACCGGCGACGTGGTGTTCGGGGCACCCCGGTAGGTCGGGGCACCCCGATCGGCCGGTCACCCACGCCGTTGCGACGCGGCCCGCCCCGTCGACCCCGCGGTGCGGGGACGGACCCGCCGGGGCTGCGGGCTACCGGCGTGTCGCCGCGAGCACCTCACCCACCGCGTCACCGACCGGCACCTCACGTGCTTCACCGGTGAACCGGTCACGTAGTTCGACGTTGCCGTCGGCGAATCCACGACCGACCACGACGACGAGGGGCATCCCGAGGAGTTCGGAGTCCTTGAATTTCACACCCGGCGAGGCCTTGCGATCGTCGAGCAACACCTCGAGGCGCGCATCGGACAGTTCCTGCGCGAGCGCTTCGGCGCCCGCGCGGGCCTGCTCGTCCTTGTTCGCGATGACGAGATGGACGTCGAACGGGGCGATCTCCGCCGGCCACCGCAGACCCTTGTCGTCGTGCTGCTGCTCGGCGACGACCGCGACCAGGCGCGAGACACCGACACCGTAGGACCCCATCGTCGGGCGCACGGGCTTGCCGTTCTCACCCAGGACGTTCACCTCGAACGCATCGGTGTACTTGCGGCCGAGCTGGAAGACGTGCCCGATCTCGATGCCGCGGGCCGACACGAGCGGTCCCGCTCCGTCGGGTGACGGATCACCGTCGCGGACCTCCGCGGCCTCGATCGTGCCGTCTGCGACGAAGTCACGTCCCGCGACCAGCCCGAACACGTGCTTGCCGGGTTCGTCGGCGCCGGTGATCCAGCTCGTGCCGTCGACGACACGCGGGTCGACCAGGTACCGCACACCGTTCGCGAGCAGCGCCTTCGGGCCGATGTATCCCTTGGCGAGGAACGGGTTGGCGGCGAAGTCGGTGTCGTCGAGCATGGCGAACTCGGCGGGTTCGAGGGCCGCCTCGAGACGTTTCTCGTCGACGTCGCGTCCGCCGGGGATGCCGATGCCGAGCAGTTCCCAGTCACCGCCGGGCTGCTTCACCTTCACGAGGATGTTCTTGAGGGTCTCGTCGGCGTCCACCTCGCGTCCGAGGATCTGCGACGCCGCCGCGACGAGCGTGTCGATCGTGGGTGTGTCGGGCGTGTCGTGGACGACCGCCGCGGGCAGCCCGTCGATCGGCACCGGCGCGGGCGCGAGAGTCGTCACGGCCTCCACGTTCGCGGCGTACCCGGATTCGAGGCAGCGCACATAGGTGTCCTCGCCCGCGGGCGAATCGGCGAGGAACTCCTCGGACGCGCTGCCGCCCATCGCACCGGAGGTCGCCGAGACGATGACGTATTCGACGCCGAGACGCGTGAAGATCCGTTCGTAGGCGTCGCGATGCGCGCGATAGGACTCGGCGAGACCGTCGTCGGTGAGGTCGAAGCTGTAGGAGTCCTTCATCACGAACTCGCGGCCGCGCAGGATGCCGGCGCGGGGTCGTTCCTCGTCGCGATACTTGGCCTGGATCTGGTACAGGGTGACCGGGAAGTCCTTGTACGAGTTGTACTCCCCCTTGACGGTGAGAGCGAACATCTCCTCGTGGGTCGGCCCGAGGAGGTAGTCGCCCTGCTTGCGGTCCTGCAGCCTGAACAGGTTCGGACCGTATTCGGTCCAGCGGTTGGTCGTCTCGTACGGTTCGCGCGGCAGCAGCGCCGGCAACGAGATCTCCTGTGCCCCGATGGAGTTCATCTCCTCGCGCACGACACGTTCGATCTGCCGCAGCACCCGCAGGCCCAGCGGCAGCCACGAGTACACGCCGGGCGCGATCCGGCGCACGTAGCCGGCGCGGACGAGGAGCTTGTGGCTGGCGACCTCGGCGTCGGCCGGGTCGTCGCGGAGGGTACGGAGGAACAGGTGCGACATGCGGGTGATCACGGACGGTCAGCCTACCTCTCGCCCACCATCGGCCATCGGTACGGTTGTCGGTTGTGCTGGTGCTTCTTCCTCCTTCCGAAACCAAGTCCGACGGCGGCGACGGCGCGCCCCTCGATCTCGGTGAGCTGTCGATGCCGCAGCTCACCGAGACCCGCGAGGTGCTGGCGCAGGCACTCGTGGATCTCGCGGCCGACCCCGACGAGTCGAGCCGTGCGCTCGGGCTCGGCGCGACGCAACTCGACGAGGTCGAACGCAACGCGAAGCTGTGGGTCTCGCCGACACGTCCGGCACTCGACCGGTACACCGGCGTGCTGTTCGATGCGCTCGATGCCGCAGGTTTCTCGAAGGCTCAGCGCGACAAGGCATATCACCGCGTCGGGATCGGATCGGCGCTGTTCGGCGCAGTGCGGGCGGCCGACCCGATCCCGGCGTACCGGCTGTCCGGCGGATCCCGGATCCCGGGGTTCGGGACCCTGGCGTCACTGTGGCGGCCGGAGCTGTCGGACGCGCTCGTCGCCGAATCCGACGGGGGTCTCGTCGTCGATCTGCGTTCCGGGGTGTACCAGCAGCTCGGCCCGGTTCCCGGGGCGGTGACGGCGACGGTTCTCACCGAGAAGCCGGACGGCACCCGCAAGGTCGTGAGCCACTTCAACAAGCACCACAAGGGCCTGCTCGCCCGTGCACTGGTACTCACCCGCGCGGAACCGTCCGATGTCCGCGGCGTCGCTCGGGTCGCGTCGAAGGCCGGGCTGCGCGTCGAGGTGGCGTCCCCGTCCGAACTCGTCGTCCTCACCTGACCCGTACCGTCCCCACTGCGATCGGCCTTCGCGGTAAATGCACCGAACCACCGTCGCCGCTGGTCATCGTGCCGTAGAGTGCGATGGCAGTGTGTCGTATCGACACGACGAGGGAGCACCTCATGGGCAAGAAGGACCACGCGGAGAAGAAGCACACCGGCGGCGGGACGCACCGTTCGGGCGCCGCCGGATCCCCCACGGGTCCACGTCCGACCCGATCCGGGGAACTGTCCCCTCCCCGACCGGTCCCCGCCTCCCCACCGATGACGAACAAGGAATACCGGCGACATCTGCGTCCGCTCCACGGTGAACTCGTCGCGATGCAGGAATGGGTGCGCGAATCCGGCGCCAAGGTGTGCATTCTGTTCGAGGGCCGCGACACCGCCGGCAAGGGCGGGGTCATCAAGGCGATCACCGAACGTGTCAGTCCGCGGGTGTTCCGGGTGGTCGCCCTCCCGGCACCGACCGAACGTGAGAGGTCGCAGATGTACCTCCAGCGGTACATCCCGCATCTGCCTGCCGCGGGTGAGGTCGTGATCTTCGACCGGAGCTGGTACAACCGCGCCGGCGTCGAACCGGTCATGGGTTTCTGCACCCCGGAGCAGACGGCGCAGTTCCTGCAGATGGTTCCGGCGGTCGAACGCGCCGTCATCGCCTCCGGCATCCTCCTGATCAAGTACTGGCTCGAGGTGAGCGAGGAACAGCAGACCGCGCGCCTGCACAGCCGCATGGACGACCCCCGCAAGGTGTGGAAACTGTCCGCGATGGATCTCGAGTCGTACAGCCGCTGGTACGACTACGCGCGGGCACGCGACGAGATGCTGCGCACGACGCACACCGGGTGGTCGCCGTGGCACGTCGTGTGCACCGACGACAAGAAGCGCGGTCGCCTGAACATCATCTCGCACCTGCTCGACACCGTGCCGTACGAAGCCCCCGAGGCCCGTGAGATCACGCTGCCCGCGCGGCAGGAGCCGGGCGACTACCGCGATCCCGAGCTCCCGGTCGACTGGATCCCCACCCCCTACTGACGACCCGCACCCGAACCCGGCGGGGCGGGCGGGTCCGCGGTGGACGTGTCCACCGCCACGACGGACGGAGACGACCATGGCGGGACAACCCGGGTCCGGGCGCACACCGGCCGCGACGTCCACTGTCGACGACCTCCGGCCGCCGTGGCACGCCATGACGCCCGACGAGGTGGCCGCCGCACTGGACGTCCACCCGCGGTCCGGACTCACCGGCGGCGAGGTCGCGTCGCGGCGGGACCGGTACGGCGTCAACATGATCGTCGCCGAACCCGCGCCGTCCGTCTGGGCGGTCGCGCTGGTGCAGCTGACCGATCCGATGAATCTGATGCTCGTCGTGGTCGGTGTGGTCGGGCTCGTCATCGGTCAGATCCCGGTCGCGTTGACCGTCGCGGGTCTGGCCGCACTCAACGTGGTCCTCGGCACCCGTCAGGAGATGAAGGCGCGCGCGAGCGTCGACGCGCTCGCGAAGATGCAGGTTCCCCACGCGAGAGTGCTGCGCGACGGCACGCTCGTCGAGATCGACGCGACCGAACTGGTTCCGGGCGACGTCGTCTCCCTCGAGGCCGGTGATCTCGTCCCCGCGGACGGCCGGATCCTCACATCCGCGACGCTGGAAACCCAGGAGGCCGCCCTGACCGGCGAGAGCGCCCCCGTCGCGAAGGACGTCACGGCCCTCACCGATCCCGCGGCAGCGCTGGGTGACCGTTCCGACATGCTGTTCCAGAACACATCCGTCACACGGGGCACCGCGACGATGGTCGTCACGGATACGGGGATGACGACGCAGATGGGGCGGATCGCGTCGATGCTGTCGGCCGTCACCCCGAAGAAGTCACCGCTGCAACGGGAACTCGGATCATTGACGAAGGTACTCGCGGTGGTCGCGTGGACCGCGGTCGCGATCATCATCATCATCGGGTTGCTGCGCGGGCAGACCGTGGCGACCGTGCTGCTGCTGGGTGTCTCCATGGCGATCTCCGCGATCCCGACGGGTCTACCCACATTCGTGCAGTCGATGCTCTCGTCCGGGGCGAAGCAACTCGCGGACTCCCGCGCGATCGTGAAGAACCTGAACGACGTGGAGACGCTCGGTGCGACGAGTGCGATCAACTCCGACAAGACCGGCACGCTCACGATGAACGCCATGACGGTCCGGTCGCTGTACTTCCACGGCCGCTGGTTCACCGTCGAGGGTGAGGGCTACGCGAAGTCGGGCGCGATACGTCACGCGGCCGGCGAACCCGTGCCCGACTTCACGCGACTCGCGTACGGGCTGTGCCTCGACAGCGACGCGACGGTGTCCGACACCGGCACCGTCGTGGGCGATCCCACCGAGGCCGCGCTGGTGGTGCTCGCCGCGAAGATCGGTGTGGACGCAGAGGAGACCCGCCGTGCGTACCCGCGATTCGCCGAGGTGCCGTTCGATTCGGCGTACAAGTTCATGGCGACCTTCCACCACGTGCCGTTCGAGGGCGGCGAGGTGTTCGTGGAGATGGTCAAGGGAGGACCCGACGTCGTCCTGGCCCGCTGCTCCGGTGCCTTCTCCTCCGAGGGGGACCGCATCGACATCGCGGCGGTCCGCAACGACATCGATGCCGCCAACCGCAGGATGTCGGAGAAGGGTCTACGTGTCCTCGCCTTCGCCGCGCGCCGACTGGACGGACAGGAGAACGCGGTTTCCGACGACCCCATGGCGTTCGTCGACGAACTGACGTTCATCGGGATGGTCGGGATCATCGACCCCCTTCGCCCCGAAGCCGCCGAGGCGGTCCGCACCGCTCACCGCGCCGGGATCGAGGTGCGGATGATCACCGGTGACCACGCGGTGACCGCGTCGGCGATCGGCGCCGAATTGGGGTTGGGGCCGGGCGCGATCAGCGGCGCGGAGTTGCAGGCCATGTCCGACGACGAGGTCCTCGCCGCGCTGCCGGACGTGCACGTGTTCGGTCGTGTCACGCCGCAGGACAAGCTTCGACTCGCCGAACTCATGCAGCGATCCGGGCGGATCGTCGCCATGACCGGCGATGCCGTCAACGATGCCGCGGCGCTCAAACAGGCAGATGTGGGCGTGGCGATGGGGTCCGGCAGCGAGGTCACCAAGCAGGCCGGCAACATGGTCCTCACCGACGACGACTTCGGCACCCTCGTCGACGCGATCGCACTCGGACGCAGCATCTACGACAAGATCGTCTCGTTCATCCGCTGTCAGATGGCGAAACTCTTCTCACTGATCCTGTTGTTCCTCGCCGCGAGCATCTTCGACATCAACGACGGTGTGGCCCTGACCCCGTTGATGGTGCTGTTCCAGAACTTCTTCGTCACCATGTTCCCCGTGATCGTCATCATGCAGGATCCGCCGGCGCCGAACCTGATGGACGACCCGCCCCGCGATCCGTCCGTGCCGATCACCAACCCGCTCGCGCTGTGGCAGTGGATCTTCTACGGCGCCGTCGAGTTCGCGGTCACACTGATCGCACTGTTTCTCGCGCCGGGCGAGATGAGTTCCACCGAAGCGAACGTGCCCATGACCATGGCGTTCGTCGTCCTGGCGCTGGGTTCGATCTTCGGAGGCCTGGTGATGCGTCGCGACCCGGAGAGCGGGCTGGCCGCGCCGATCCTGGGGGCCGTCAAGATCCTGGCGATCCCGACCGTCGTGACCGTGCTCGCCGTCGAACTCGACTTCCTCCGACGATTCCTGATGACCGCCGATCTCAGCGGAGGCCAGTGGCTCGCATGCCTCGGCCTGTCACTGGTCGTACCGGTCGTCGTCGAGGCGGAGAAGGCGATCCGCCGACGTGCCCGCCGGCACGGCACGGCACACACGGTCGACCCGCGTACGGCCGTCACCCCGGCACGTGCCCGCGCGTGAGGGGTCGGCTCACGCGCTCTGCGCGGCCTTCTCCGCTTCCTGACCCTGCGCGACCTGTTCGGGAGTGAACCCGATGAACAGCGCGGCGATGCCCGCGATCACGGCGCACACCGCGCACCCGACGAGGGCGAACATGTATCCCTCGCCCTGCGCCGCCAGTTCCACCGCGCTCATGTCGGCGACCGCACCGGAGGTGCCCCCCAGAGACATCGTCCGCGAGGTCGCCATCGCGCCGATCACACCGAGCCCGACGGGCCCGCCCAGTGTCTGGGCCACCTGCGCGATCGCGGACAGCGGTCCGATCTCGTGCTGGCCGACCCCGGCGATCGCGCACAGCGGCAACGGAACCACGGCCAGACCCACCCCGAACCCGACGACGAGCACCAGCACGAACAGCGTCGGGAAGTAGCTGACGTACTGGTCCATCGTCGAGCCGACGAGCAGGCTCACCGTCATGATGATCGACCCGGTGACGACGAGCCATCGCGGCTGGACCCTGGCGACGACCCGCGAGGACACCGCTGCGGCGGCACCGAGCCCGAACGCGAACGGCACGAACGCGAGGCCGGCCTGCAGCGGCGTGTATCCGAGGATGTCCTGCACGAACAGTGCAACGAATGCGGCCAGGCTGAACATGACCGCGCCCGCGAAGAAGATCGACACGAACGTCGCGACCCGATCGGTGTTGCGGAACAGGACGAACGGTAGGAGCGGATTCGCCGCGCGCCGTTCCACGAGGAGGAAGATCCCGAGCATCACGGCACCTCCGCCGAGCGCACCGATCACGGCGGGACTCCCCCACCCCAGTTCGGGCCCCTCGGTCAGTCCGAACACGAGCCCCGTGCAGCCGATGGTCGCGAGCACGGCGCCCGGCACGTCGAGAGTCAACCGTTCGGCGGCGGTCTCCCGCAGCGACACCACCGCGAGGACCACGATCAGTACGCCGATCGGCACGTTGATGAGGAAGATCCACCGCCACGACACCTGCGTCAGTGCGCCGCCGAGGATGAGCCCGGCGATCGATCCCACTCCGGTCATCGCGGCGAACACGGCGATCGCACGGTTCCGCGCCGGGCCCGCCGCGAAGGTCGTGGCGACGAGAGCGAGGGCCGTCGGTGACGCGACGGCCGCGCCGACACCCTGCAGCGCCCGCGCCGCGATGAGCATCGCCTCGCCGGTCGCCAGACCGCACAGCAGGGATGCGACGGTGAACAGTGCGACACCGCCGATGAACATGCGTTTCCGGCCGTAGCTGTCGCCGAGCCTCCCCCCGAGCAGCATGAGGCCGCCGAACGCGAGCGCGTACGAGGTGAGAACCCAGTTGCGGCCCGCGTCCGAAAGCCCGAGCTCGGATTGGAGGGGGGCGAGAGCGAGATTGGCGACGGTGCCGTCCAGCACGACCATCAGCTGGAGTCCGCTGAGCACGAGCATGGCGAGGGCCAATGCCCGCGTCGTCGTCGCATGGGGAGGCGAAACCACGTCGGTCACGTTACCGACCGTCCGGAGTGAGCCCCGCGACCGGGCCGATGACGATGATCGCCGGCGGGCGGATGCCCTCGTCACGGATCCGTGTCGCGACCGTGGACAGCTCGGCCCGGACAGTCCGTTGACTGCGCAGCGTGCCTTCCTGCACCACCACCACCGGGGTGTCCGAGGGGCGACCCCCGGCGAGCAACGCGTCGGCGAACCGGTCGATGCGTTCGACACCCATGAGCAGCACCAGTGTTCCGCGTAGCTTCGCGAGAGCGTCCCAGTCGGTGAGCGAGTCGGGATGTCCGGGTGCGACGTGTCCGCTGACGACGACGAACTCGTGCGTGACACCACGGTGCGTGACCGGGACGTCCGCTGCCGAGGGCACCGAGATCGCACTGGTGATGCCGGGCACCACCGTCACGGGGACACCGGCGGCCGTGCACGCCTGCAGTTCCTCGTACCCGCGGCCGAACACGTAGGGGTCGCCGCCCTTGAGTCGGACCACGAATCTCCCGGCGCGGGCGCGGTCGACGAGGATGTCGTTGATCGCCTGCTGCGCCATCGCGCGGCCGTACGGCAGTTTCGCGGCGTCGATCACCTCGACCTGCGGGCCCAGCTCAGCGAGCAGTTCCTGCGGGGCGAGGTGATCGGCGACGACGACGTCCGCCTGCGCGAGCAGCCGCCGACCGCGCACCGTGATCAGATCCGGGTCGCCGGGGCCGCCTCCGACCAGCGCCACCCCGACGGGCTTCGCGGCGGTATCGGTGACCTCGCCGAACGAGCCACCGGCGAGCGCGTCGCGGATGGATGTGCGGACCGCGGCGGACCTCCGGTGGTCACCGCTCGCGAGGACACCGACGGTCAGTCCGTCGTGCGCGGTGGTGGCGGGCGTGACGGCGCTGCCGTCACGGGCACTGTCGGCGCGCACACAGAACACGTGACGCCGGTCGGCTTCCGCGACGATCGCCTCGTTCGTGGCGGGTTCATCGGTACAGGCCAGCACGTACCAGGCGCCGTCGAGGTCTCCGTCCCGGTAGTCGCGTAGCTCGAGCGTCACACGGCCCTTCGCCGCCATGCTCTCCACGACGGGGGTCGCGGCGCGGGCGATGACGTGGACGTCGGCGCCGGAGGCCGTGAGCAGACCGAGTCGCCGCTGGGCGACGGATCCCCCGCCCACGACGACGACCCTGCGGCCGTTCAGGTTCAGTCCGACCAGATAGTTCGGGTCGCTGCGGTTCGGGTCTGTGCTCTCGGATGACACCGGGTGGTCCCCACTTTCGGTTCTGGTGCGGTCGCGCGAGGCCGGTCCGCTCCCCCGGGGGTGCGGACCGGCCCGTCGACGGTTCGGTCGAAGGAGATCAGACCGTGGCGACCTCGGCGGGAGCCGCGGGCACCGGTTCGGACGCCGTGTCGAGTTGCAGCGACTCGGTGCTCCACTTCCAGACCTGGTCGAAGAGCGACGGGTTCTCGGAGAGCTTGACGCCCAGCGAGGGCACCATCTCCTTCAGCTTCGGCTGCCAGCCCGCCCACTGCTTCGGGAAGCAGCGTTCGAGTACGTCGAGCATCGCCGGTACGGCGGTCGACGCGCCCGGGGACGCTCCGAGGAGGCCGGCGATGGTTCCGTCGGCAGCGTTGACGACGGCGGTTCCGAACTCGAGGACACCCCCCATCCCCTTGCGTCGGATCACCTGTACACGCTGACCGGCGACGATCAGTTCCCAGTCCTCGAGCCGAGCCTCGGGCGCGAACTCACCGAGGGTGACGATGCGGTCGGCCGGCGACTGCGTGAGCTCACCGACGAGGTACTTGACGAGACCGAGTTCGGTGACGCCCACGCCGAGCATCGACATGAGGTTGTTCGGCCTGATCGACTTGGGCAGGTCCAGGATGCCGCCCTCCTTGAGGAACTTCGGCGACCAGCCGGCGTACGGCCCGAACAGCAGCCCCTGCTTGCCACCGATCACGCGGGTGTCCAGGTGCGGCACCGACATGGGAGGTGCTCCGACGGCGGCCTTGCCGTAGACCTTGGCGCTGTGCTGCGCGATGACGTCGGGGTTGGTGCACCGCAGGAACGCTCCCGAGACGGGGAACCCACCGAAACCCTTCGCCTCGGCGATACCCGACTTCTGCAGCAGGTGCAGGGCGCCGCCGCCGGCACCGACGAACACGAACTTCGCGTGCACGATGCGGGTGACGCCGCTGCGGCGGTTGCGGACCTTCACCTTCCAACTGCCGTCGGACTGCTTGGAGAGGTTGACGACCTCGTGCCCGAAGAACACGGTGCCGCCGGAGGCGGACACGTTGTTGATCAACTGCTTGGTGAGGGCACCGAAGTCCACGTCGGTGCCGGTCTCGGTCCAGTTCAGCGCGACCGGATCGGAGAAGTCACGTCCCTGCGCCATGAGCGGGAGCCGCTCGGTGAACCACTCGGGGCTCTCCGAGTACTCCATACCCGCGAACAACGGATGACCGGCGAGCGCGTCGTAGCGGGCACGCAGGTACTTCACGTTGTCGGCGCCGTGGACGAAGCTCACGTGCGGGATCGGGTTGATGAAGTTCTTCGGGTCGCTCAGGATGCCGTTGTCGACGGCGTAGGCCCAGAACTGGCGCGAAACCTGGAACTGCTCGTTGACGCTGATCGCCTTGGTGATGTCCACCGAGCCGTCGGGCTTACCCGGGGTGTAATTGAGTTCACACAGCGCGGAATGGCCGGTCCCGGCGTTGTTCCACGGGTCGCTGCTCTCCGCGGCGGCGGCGTCGAGCCGCTCGAATGCCGTGATCGTCCACTCGGGCTGCAGCTGCCGCAGCAGCGCGCCGAGGGTCGCGCTCATGATGCCCGCACCCACGAGCACTACATCGGTTTTCGCCTCTACGTTCTCTGACACTGGGAAATCGACTTCCTTGTCTGGTTCGCACGCGGCGCCGCGGCGTGGCGTCCGCACCGATCGCGTGAGTTTCCCGAACACGTCCGTGACCACGTCCCCGACAAGGCGAGTTCGTCACGATCGCGCCGACTGCGACGAACAGGTTACCCGCGCGTTGACCGGCGTTTCACTTCACCCAATTGTGTACCCCGTGCGGCGGGCTGCGGTCATCAATAGGGTGTGATGGTGACTACTTGGCGGCCCGACATCCTCGGCGACGGATACCACCAGCTCACACTGCCTCTCGGAACGGATCCGGATGGTGAGGGTGAGATCACCGCGACGCTGGTGCGGCGCGACGACGACGGCACCGCGCCGCCGGCCCGTGCGGTGCTGTACGTGCACGGTTTCACCGACTACTTCTTCCAACGGCACCTCGCCGACCACTTCGCCGCGCGCGGCTACCGGTTCTATGCCCTGGACCTGCGCAAATGCGGGCGTTCACGGCGCCCGGGACACACTCCGCACTTCGTGACCGACCTGGCGTTCTACGACGTGGAGCTCGGGCGGGCGCTGGAGATCGTGCGCGCGGAGACGGGTGGGGACGTACTCCTCGCCGCGCACTCGACCGGCGGTCTCGTGGTGCCGCTGTGGCTCGACCGGTTGCGACGTCGACCCGGAGGTGTCCGCGGCGCCGGGGTGAGCGGCCTGATCCTCAACAGCCCGTGGTTCGACCTTCAGGGCCCGTCCTGTGTGCGCAACATCGGTACCGCGGTGGTCGACCTGATCGGGCGTCTGCGCCCGAAGGACGTGGTGCCCGGCCAGGAGATCGACACGTACGGGCGGAGCCTGCGCGACGGCGGCTGGGAGTACGACCTCGAGTGGAAGCCGCTGGCGGGGTTCCCGGTGACATTCGGGTGGCTGCGTGCCGTGCGACGAGGGCACGCGCAGCTGCATCGCGGGCTCGACGTCGGTGTCCCCTCACTGATCCTGCGGTCGGGTCAGACGAGGTTCGCTGCGGAACCGGGCTTCGGTGTCGATGCCCTCGACGCCGTCCTGGACGTCCGGCAGATCGCGCGGTGGGCCGGGTGCCTGGGCGATCGGACGTCGATCGTGCCGATCCGCGGAGCGCGGCACGATGTCTTCCTCTCCGCGCCGGACGCCCTCGCACATGCGTTCCGGGAATTGGATCTGTGGTTGGAGTGGTTTGACGCTCACGGAGACCGGACGGGTGCCGCCGGGACACGAGATACGGGAGAACTGGTTTGAGCCACTACGACGTCGCGATCATCGGCACGGGATCGGGCAACTCGATCATCGACGCGCGGTTCGACGACAAACGGATCGCGATCCTCGAGCAGGGCACCTTCGGTGGAACCTGCCTCAATGTCGGATGCATCCCGACGAAGATGTACGTCTATGCCGCCGACGTGGCGCGTACCGTCCGCACCGCGTCCCGGTTCGGGGTGGACGCATCCGTCGACGGGGTGCGGTGGAACGACATCGTCGACCGGGTGTTCGGCCGGATCGATCCGATCGCTGCCGGCGGCGAGCGGTACCGGCGCGAGGACTGCGGCAACGTCACGGTGTACGACGGCCACGCCCGCTTCGTGGGAGATCGGACGCTCGACACCGGTACCGGGGACACGATCACCGCGGATCAGGTGGTGATCGCGGCCGGGGCCCGCGCGACCGTGCCGCCGGAGGTCCTCGATGCCGGTGTGCGCTATCACACCAGCGACGACATCATGCGGCTGCCGAAACTTCCCGACTCGCTGGTGATCCTCGGGACCGGTTTCATCGCGATGGAGTTCGCGCACGTGTTCTCGGCGCTCGGGTCGAAGGTGTCGGTGATCGGTCGCAGCGGCGCGCTGTTGCGGCACCTCGACACCGACCTGTCGGAGCGGTTCACCTCCCTCGCTCAGGAGCGGTGGGACGTGCACCTGTCGAATCCGGCGCGGGAGTTCCGTCCGGTGGGCGACGGTGTCGAGGTCGTCCTCGAGGACGGCACGGTGGTCTCCGGGGACGCTCTCCTCGTCGCGACGGGTCGTCGTCCCAACGGTGATCTGTTGGACGTGGCGGCGGGCGGTGTCGGAACGGACGGGGAGGGGCGGGTGATCGTCGACGAGTTCCAGCGCACCACCGCGTCGGGGGTGTTCGCGCTCGGGGACGTGTCGTCGGCCTTCCAGCTCAAACACGTGGCCAATCACGAGGCTCGGGTCGTGCAGCACAATCTGCTGCACGACGCGTGGGGCGGTGACACCGCCGCGTTGCGGCGCAGCGACCACCGCTACGTGCCGTCGGCGGTGTTCACGGAACCGCAGATCGCCACGGTGGGGATGACGGAGGAGCAGGCCCGCGCGGCGGGCCACGACGTGAGCATCAAGATCCAGGACTACGGCGACGTCGCCTACGGCTGGGCGATGGAGGACACCGAGGGGTTCTGCAAGCTGATCGCCGACCGGTCGACCGGACTGTTGCTGGGTGCGCACATCGTCGGTGCGCAGGCGTCGACGGTGATCCAACCGCTGATCCAGGCGATGAGCTTCGGAGTGACGGCGCACGAGATGGCGACGGGTCAGTACTGGATCCATCCGGCTCTTCCCGAACTCGTGGAGAACGCGTTGCTCGGCCTCTGACGACCGCCGCATACGACGGTGCCCCCGGAGCGACTCCGGGGGCACCGTCGCATGTGTCTGTGCTGTGCGGTGCTGCGCCTCACCAACTTCCGGTGCGCAGCACGATGGCGGAGGCGAAATCGGAGGGTGCGTCGGCGGGGACGTTGCCGATGCCGACCAGTTCGACGACGCGGAACTCGCCGGTGACGTAACGCATGGAGGCCTCGGCTTAGGTGCGCCGGTCTGCGCTTCCGATCACGATCGTGGTGGGTACCTCGGCCGCAGGTGCCGCGGAATCACGAATCACACCGGCGAGGTCGGGAACGGCCGGGTGCCCTCGGTCGGCGACGACGAGGCTGGCAAATCTGCCGAACCGCCCCGCGGCCACCGCCCACGCGAGTTCGGCACCGGTCCCGCTGCCCACCAGGTGGACCCACGGCAGTGTCAACTCGTCGAGGACGGCGAAGACATCGGCGGGTACGAGTCCGTCGGTGCGGTCGAGCACGACGGTCCGCAGATCCGAGTTGTGGAGCCTCTCGCACACGGCATCGAACACATCAGCGGTCTCGCCGGTTCCGGGCAGCAGCAGCACCGTGTGTCTGCTCACCGGCCCGTCGATCCGGACGTGGACACTGCCTCCCTGCGTTGACACCGTCGTCGTCTCCATGTCGGGCACGCTACACGCAGGTCCGCACCGTTCCCGACATTGCGGTCCCGCGTTCCACGTTCTATGGTTCATTACATGAGTAATGAACCGATGAACCTGACGCGATCCGGCGGGTTCATCGTGGCGACCGACGGAGCGCAGCCCCTCTTCCGCCAGATCGCGGAACTCGTCGAGAACTCCATCCTCGACGGCACCTTCATCGAGGACGAGCAGGTTCCCTCGACGAACGAACTCGCTGCCTTCCACCGGATCAATCCCGCCACCGCGGCCAAGGGACTGAGTGCCCTCGTGGCCGACGGCATCCTCTACAAGAAGCGAGGAATCGGCATGTTCGTCACCCCCGGAGCCCGTGAGAAGGTCCGCGCGCAGCGACGCGCGAGCTTTGCGCAGCAGTACATCGCCCCGCTCGTCCGCGAGGCCGACAAGCTCGGCATGAGCGTCGACGAGCTCAAGGACCTCCTCGACACCTGGGATACTCCATGAAGCACACGACGTCGAACTCTCCCGCGACCCCCGACCGACCGACCCCCGGCTCACCGACACCCACCTCCGCACCACCGCCGGACCGCGACGACGTCGTCGTGCGCGCCCGGGCGGTCGGCAGACGGTTCGGCGACGTCGCGGCTCTGTCCGACGTGGATCTCACGCTCGGCGGCAATACGATCTACGGCCTGCTCGGACGCAACGGAGCCGGCAAGTCCACCCTCATGCAGCTGATCGCCGGTCACCTGCGCCCCACGTCCGGCCGCATCGAGGTCTTCGGCACCGACCCCTACGAGAACGACGCCGTCCAGCAACAACTGTGCTTCGTCGCCGACAGCCGGCGCTATCCCGACGACATGTGTGTCGGTCACGTGCTCGCCGCGGCCACCGCGCTGCTCCCGCTGTGGGATGCCGACTACGCGGACCGGCTGGTCGACGCGTTCGCGCTACCGCGCGGCCGCAAGGCCAAGAAGCTCTCGCGCGGCATGACATCCGCGCTCGGCATCGTCGTCGGGCTCGCATCCCGCGCACCCGTCACCGTCTTCGACGAGCCCTACCTCGGTCTCGACGCCCTGGCACGCGAGATGTTCTACGACGAGTTACTCGTCGACTACGCCGAGAATCCACGCACGATCGTGCTGTCCACCCACCTCGTCGACGAGGTCGCCGACCTCCTCGAACACGTGCTCGTGCTCGACCGCGGTCGACTCGTGCTCGACGAGGACACCGATGCGCTGCGCACGCGGGCTGCCGTGGCGCAGGGGCCCTCCGACGACGTCGCCCGGTTCGTCGGTGACAGCACCGTGCTGCATCGGGAACGGCTCGGCGGCACCGCCCGGGTCACCTTCCTGCGCGACGATCCGCACGTCGACGCCCGTCGTCCCGCCGACGTCGACGTCAGACCGGTGTCCCTCCAGGATCTGGTCGTGCATCTCCACCGCAACCCGGACGCCGTCCCGAACCCCGGCCCCGGGACCGTCACCGTCGACCAGGAGGCCTCGCTGTGACCACCGCACTCGCCCTGCCCGCCCCCGTCGACACCGGTTGGTCACGTGTCGCGTCGATCGCGCGGGTCCAGATCGTCTCGTGGCGCCTGCTGCTGGCGTGGCCGATCGCGATCCTCGCCGTGGCATTCACGATCCCGTGGGTGATCTTCGCCCTGGTCGATACCGGGCAGCAGTACAACGTCACCGGCAGTGTGCTGTCGGCGTACGGATTCGTCGTCGCGTTCTACATGGTGTCGATGACGCAGATGATGCCGTTCACGATCGGGCTCGGCAGCACCCGCCGCCAGTTCGTGGCCGCGGTCACGGCGATCGGTCTGGCCGAATCGTTCGTGTTCGCGGCCGCGTTCCAGACGCTGTCGGTCCTCGAAGCCGCCACCGGAGGGTGGGGTGTGGACATGCGCATGTTCGGCGTGCTCCGGTTCGTCACCGACAGCACCGTCCTGCAGTTCCTGTGCTACTTCGCGACGATGTCGTTCGTGGTCGCGCTCGCGATGCTCCTCGGTGCGATCCAGCACCGGTGGCCCACCACCGGGATCCTCGCCGCGGGAGCCGTCGTGATCGGCGTCGGCGGTCTCGCCGCGATCGTACTGACCTGGACCCAGTCCTGGTCGTCGCTGTGGTCGTGGTCGGCCGACTCGCCCCGCGCGGTCACCCTCGTGGCACTGCCGTTGTGCGTCGCCGCGGCCTGTCTGGCCGGCGCGTGGCAGGTCGTGCGGAACGACTCGCCCTGACCTGCACCTGCCGGCGTCCCGTACACCGTCAGGGCAGGGTGAGGATCTCGCTGCCCGTCTCGGTGACCACCAGCGTGTGCTCGAACTGAGCGGTCCACTTGCGGTCCTTGGTGACGACCGTCCATCCGTCGTCCCAGATCTCGTAGTCGGGGGTACCGAGGTTGATCATCGGCTCGATCGTGAACACCATGCCGGGTTCGATGATCGTGTCGATGTCGGGACGGTCGTAGTGCAGGATCACCAATCCGTTGTGGAAGGTCTCCCCGATGCCGTGCCCGGTGAAGTCGCGCACCACGCCGTACCCGAACCGGTCGGCGTACGACTCGATGACCCGGCCGATCACGTTGAGGGCACGACCCGGCTTGACCGCCTTGATGCCCCGCATCGTCGCCTCCCGGGTGCGTTCGACGAGGGTTCGTACCTCGTCGGACACGTCGCCGGCGAGAAAGGTGGCGTTGGTGTCGCCGTGCACACCGTGGATGTAGGCGGTCACATCGATGTTGACGATGTCACCGTCCTCGACGACGGTCGAGTCCGGGATTCCGTGGCAGATCACCTCGTTGAGCGAGGTGCAGCAGGACTTGGTGAATCCGCGGTAGCCGAGCGTCGACGGATACGCGCCGTGGTCGCACATGTACTCGTGCGCGATGCGGTCGATCTCGTCGGTGGTCACTCCGGGCGCGACAGCGGCGCCGGCCTCGGCGAGCGCCTGCGCCGCGATCTTCGATGCGATCCGCATCTTCTCGATCGTCTCGGGTGTCTGCACCCAGGGTTCGTTGCCCTCCTGCGCCGTCGGCTTCCACGCGTACTCGGGTCGTTCGATCGAGTTCGGCACGGTACGGATCGGCGTGGGAGTTCCGGGGACGAGCGGGGCACGGGTGGACATGACGTCCAGATTAGCGCCCGCACCCCACCCTCCCCGAGAGTCGGGGTCGCTCAGCGCGCTGCTCCCTGACGCAACAGGAACCGCTGCACCTTCCCGCTCGGTGTCTTCGGCAGATGCGGCACGAAGTGCACCGCACGCGGATAGGCGTGCGCAGCGAACTTCGTCTTCACCAGCTTCTGCAGCTCGGCTTCGATCGCGTCGTCGCCGTCCACACCCTCGCGGAGCACGACGAACGCCTCGAGAACCTCACCGCGCAGATCGTCGGGCATGCCGACGACAGCGGCCTCGACCACGTCCGGGTGCATCACCAGCACGGACTCGACATCGAACGGGCCGATTCGGTACCCGGCCATGATGATCACATCGTCGTCGCGCGACGAGAAGAAGAAGAACCCGTCCTCGTCGACCTTGCCCGCGTCACCGGTGAGATACCAGCGCCCGTCCGGGCTGAACCGCGCGGCGGTCTTCTCCGGTGCGTCGACGTATCCGGTGAACCACACCAGCGGACTCGCCTGCACGTCGATCGCGACGCGGCCGAGTTCGCCGGGCGCGGCGATCTCGTCGGAGTCGTCGCGCAGCACCGCGCACGTCCAACCCGGCAACGGCTTGCCCATGGACCGTTCGGGAACGTCTTCGCGGAGACCGTCGGCCCACGCGTCCACGACGAACATGCCGTGCTCGGTCTGCCCGTACTGGTCGCGTACGACGACCCCGAGCGTGTCCCTCGACCACGCCAGGACGTCGGGGGTGAGGGGTTCACCGGCCGACGAGGCACGCCGCAACCGGATCGGCGGGTGACCGGCGGTGTCGGCCCGCAACGCCCGATAGACCGTGGGAGCGGCAGCGAAGTTGGTGACACCGAACCGTTCGAGCACCTGCCAGGTCAGCGCCGGCGAGAATCCTGCGTGCAGCAGGATGCTGCGTCGTCCGGCCGCCATCGGGCCGAGCAGCGCGTAGTACAGCCCGTAGGCCCAACCCGGATCGGCGGCGTTCCAGAAGACGTCGTCGTCTCGTACGTCGAGTCCGAACTCCAGATACGCCTGGAAGGACGCCAACGCCTTCACCGGGACGGGAACCCCCTTGGGGGTGCCGGTGGTGCCCGAGGTGAACAGCTGGACGAGGCCACCGGCCCCGCCGACCGGAACCGCCGCCGCGCGCGGGTCGTCGGCCGCATGGGACGCGAGGAGTCCGGCGAAGTCCAACCCCACTCCCCCGCCGTCCCCGGCGACGACGATCTGCCACGGCGCGTCCTCGGGAATATCCTCTCCCGGAGCGAGCTTCGCCACCTGGTCTCCGTCGGCGACCACGACCTTCGCGCCGCTCGACCGCAGCCGGAAGGCGATGGCGGGCGGCGCGAACGCGGTGAACAAGGGGACGTGTACGGCGCCGCGACGCCAGATCCCGAGCAGAGCCACGACGAGATCGGCGGACTTGCCCATGAGCGTCGCGACGTGGTCGCCCGGCTCGACACCGAGCTCGGCGAGCGCCGCCGCGAATCGCGCGGATCGTTCGGCCAGTTCCCCGTACGTCAGGTCGGTGGCGGTCAGATCGGCGTCGACCACGGTGAACGCGACCGCGTCGGCGGGATGGTCGTCGCACAGCAACCGCGCGGCCGAGGCATCCGGGGTGTCGAAGCGGTCCAGCAGTTCCTTCACTCGGGTCGCGGTGTCCGCCATGCGGTCCGTCCTCTCGTCGGTCGTCTGATCCCGGGGTCCCACTCGAGACCCGTCACCACATATGATCCGAGTCACAGTTGTGTTCCGATACCCCCGGAAAGGGGTGGCAGAAAGTGGCGCCCGGATCATCGTCCCTGCTCCGTCCCCGTGACAGCGACGCCCTGCGCAGCGAACTGCGGCGCGCGGCGGGTCGCACGGGTGTACCCGTCGTGTTCGCCGGAGAGGTGCACGACGGCGCCCTGCACCTGAGCGAATTCCTCGGAACCCGCACCAACGGCCTCGCGGGCGTGGTCGTGCCACCGCGGGCCGGGCTCGGGGGACGTGCGCTCGACGAGTCACGACCGATCACGGTGCCCGACTATCGCAGCGCATCGTCGATCACCCACCATTTCGACCGCCCGGTGCTCGGGGAAGGGCTGCGCTCGATTCTCGCGGTCCCCGTCGTCGTCGGCGGGGCCGCCCGCGCCGTTCTCTACGGCGCGGTCCGCGAACGCCTCCCGTTCGGCGACCGGGTACTGAGCACGTTCGTGCAGGCCGCGGATCGTCTCGCGCGCGAACTCGCGGTCCGCGACGAGGTCGACCGGCGGATGGCGATGCTCGCACACACCGTCCCGGACGACCGGGATTCGGTGGCGGAGTCGGAGGTGCGGGAGGTGTACGCCGAGCTTCGCATCCTCGCCGACGACATCGACGATCCCGATCTGCAGCAGCGGCTGCGCGGTCTCGCGCGGCGACTCTCCGGCAACCCCGACGACGCGGACCGGGGTGGGCCGGTACCTGCGCTGTCACCGCGGGAGATCGATGTGCTCGCGCACGCGGCGCTCGGCTGCACGAACGTGGAGATCGCGCGCCGCCTGTCGGTGGGACCGGAGACGGTCAAGAGCTATCTGCGCAGCGCCATGAGCAAACTCGACGCGCACACCCGCCACGAGGCGGTCGTGGCGGCACGGAAGGTGGGCCTGCTGCCGTGAGCACCGCTCGCCGCCGCCCCGTACCTACTGCTCCGCGTACTCGGGCGGCAGCGCCGCGAACATGTCACGGGTGACGGCGACCGCGTTGTCCGAACTGCCTCCTCGTACGACGAGCGTCGCGAATGCGAGGTTCCCGCGGTACCCGACGAACCAGGCGTGCGACCCGCCCTCGACCTCGGCCTCACCGGTCTTGCCGTAGACCTCTCCCTGATCACGGATCCTGTCCGCGGTGCCGCTGGTGATGACCAGACGCATCATCCCGCGGAGACCGTCGACCATCTCGGGTGTGATCGGCGTGCCGTCGCCGTCCACGACGGTGTCCCGGCCCTCGATGAGGTAGGGCACGGGCGTCCGCCCGTTCGCGACGGTCGCGGCGACCAGCGCCATCCCGAACGGCGACACGAGGACCTTCCCCTGCCCGAAGCCGTCCTCGGTACGTTCGACGAGATCGGCCGCGGGCGGCACCGATCCGGTGACCGCGGGCATCCCGGTGATGTCGTACCCGACACCCACACCGAACTGCGCGGCGGCGACGGTGAGGTCGTCGGCATCCATCTCGGAGGCGAGTTTCGCGAAGGTGGTGTTGCACGAGCGCGCGAAGGCGGTGGCCATGGGGACCGTGCCGAGCGCGAACTCGTTGTAGTTGGGCACGCTGCGCTCACCGATGGTGATCCGGCCCGGGCACGGGACGAGGGTGTCGGGGGTCGCGAGGCCGTTGGCGATGGCGGCACCCGACGTAATGATCTTGAAGGTGGATCCGGGCGGATACTGGCCCGTCAGCGCGACCGGCCCGTCCCGGTCGGCGGCCGCGTTCTGTGCGACCGCGAGCACGGCACCCGTGTCGGTCTCGATCACGACCATCATGGCCTGATCGGTACGGGCGTCCACAGCGGCCTGCGCGGCCACCTGGATCGGGCGATCGAGGCTGACGGAGAACGACGGCGCGGGTTGCGGGGGCGTCTCGGTGAGCACGCCGGTCTCACCGCCGTACTGGTTGACGAGTACGACACTCCAACCGGCAGTCCCGTCGACCTCGTCGATCACCGTCTTCTTGATCTGCCCGATCAGGTCGGGGGCGAACGTGCGGTCGGTCGCGACGAGATCGGCCTGCTCGGTCACGACGACCCCGGGTATTGCAGCCAGGGTCCCGGCAACCGTGTCGTAGTCCTCCTCACGTAAGCGGACGATGTGCTCCGTTCCGGTCGACGCGGTGGCGGATTCGGCGATCGACTGGGCCGTGATCGACGCATCGAACCGGGCCAGCGCCGCAGCGAGCCCACGCGCTGCGCCGGACACGTCGGGGCTCCGCGCGGCGTCGAATCCGATGCCGTACACCGTTCCGGGCACGAGGACGTCGCTGCCGGCGTGTTCGTTGACACGCGCCCGCGGGGCCGGTGTGCTGCGCAGATACATCTTCTGGGTGTCGCCGAGTTGCGGGTGCAGCACGGACTTCGTCCACCGCACCACCCATCGGCTCCCGCTGCGCCCCATATGGAGCTCACCGGTGTACTGCCAGACCCGGTCCTTCGGCAGGTGCCACGTGTACTCGTACGCGACGGTCGCCGCATCACCCGACATCCGCACTCCGGCGGTGGCGGCGTCGAGCGACTCGGCCTGCAGGGTGTCCCACACCTCCGCAATGGCGACCTCGGCGTCCTCCGGGCGATCGGTGTGCGCCGCGGCCGCGACGATGTCGCGTACGGCGAGGTCGTCGAGGAACGCCGCAGCGGACGCCTCCGGGCCCGTGGGCTGCGAAGCGCATGCCGCGGTCATCCCTACCACCGCAGCGACAGCCGCGACGAGGGCGATGATTCTGGGTGCGACCGGACGCACCACGGTCGGTCGAGCGTTCATCGCCCGTCATCGTATGTGCGGGATGCCCGGGATCCGGGGATTCGGACGCGTCGGGGAGCCCGCGCTCAGTCCAGGAGCACCGTCGAGAAGGTCGCGACCTGACGGAATCCGACGCGCGCATAGGCCGCGCGCGCCCGGACGTTGAAACTGTTGACGTACAGGCTGGGCAGGCGCCCGCCCGCGGCGACGGCCACCGCCACGGCGGCCGTACCAGCGGTGCCGAGTCCGCCTCCGCGTCGTGCCGGATCCACCCACACCCCCTGGATCTGGCCGACCGACGAGGACAGTGAACCCACCTCCGCCTTGAAGACCACCGATCCGTTCTCGAACCGGGCCCAGGCGCGGCCCGCCGCGATGAGACCGGCGACGCGACGCCGGTAGCCGGCCCCGCCGTCACCCGAGCGCGGGTCGATACCCACCTCCTCGATGAACATCGCGACGGCGGCGGGCAGGTAGGCGTCGAGTTCGTCGGGCCGGACCCGCCGCACCGCGGGATCGGACGCGACGAGAGGATCCCGGTCGAGAACCATCAGCGGCTGCTCGGCCCGGACCTCGCGGGCCGGGCCCCAGCCCGGTTCGAGCAATTCCCACATGGGCAGCGTGTGCTCGGCACGGCCGACGAGCGATGAGCAGAGCCGCGGGCCACGGGCCGCCCGATCGGCGAACGCTCGGATGTCGTCGGGTTCGCCGAGCAGTGGAATGAGGTTGGCACCGGAGAAGCACAGCGACTGTTCGGGGCCTCCGCGGCTCCACATCTCGCCACCGAACAACCGGTGGTCGAGGCCGTACTCCTCGACCCGGCCCGCCACCATGCACGTCGCCACCGGATCACGGGCGAGCACCCGTTTCACGGCGGCGCTGTCCCGGCCTCCCAACGACCGGACCCCCAGAAGCTTGAGCACTCGCTCACCACCCGTCGACAAGCCGATACGTGATCAGGGTGCCACGCGTCACCCCCGCATGGAAATCGGTGTTCCGATCCGCCCACCGCCCGACACCTCACGTGCACCACACGTCCCGTGCGCCGCGGCGGCCACCGGGGTTGCGCTCAGCCGACGGTGATGGTGGGGGATCCTGCCGCGTCGTCGCCCATCTCCTCGGCGATGCGCATCGCCTCCTCGATCAGGGTCTCGACGATCTGCGCCTCGGGGACCGTCTTGATGACCTCCCCCTTGACGAAGATCTGTCCCTTGCCGTTGCCGGAAGCCACACCCAGGTCCGCCTCGCGTGCCTCACCCGGGCCGTTGACGACGCAGCCCATCACCGCGACACGCAACGGCACGTCCATGCCCTCGAGTCCGGCGGTGACCTCGTCGGCCAGTGTGTACACATCGACCTGGGCGCGTCCGCAGGACGGGCACGAGACGATCTCGAGCTTGCGGGGACGCAGATTCAGCGACTGCAGGATCTGGGTTCCGACCTTGATCTCCTCGGCGGGCGGCGCCGACAGGGACACCCGGATCGTGTCGCCGATGCCCTCGGAGAGCAGAGCACCGAAGGCGACGGCCGATTTGATCGTGCCCTGGAACGCGGGCCCGGCTTCGGTGACACCGAGGTGCAGCGGGTAGTCGCACTGCGCGGCGAGTTGCCGGTACGCCTCGACCATGACGACGGGGTCGTTGTGCTTGACGGAGATCTTGATGTCGCCGAAGCCGTGCTCCTCGAAGAGGCTCGCCTCCCACAGTGCGGATTCGACGAGTGCCTCGGGGGTGGCCTTGCCGTACTTCTTCATCAGGCGCGGATCGAGGGAGCCTGCGTTGACACCGATCCTGATGGGAATCCCTGCGTCGCCGGCAGCCTTCGCAACCTCCTTGACGCGCCCGTCGAACTCCTTGATGTTGCCCGGATTCACGCGCACGGCCGCACAACCCGCGTCGATCGCGGCGAAGATGTAGCGCGGCTGGAAATGGATGTCGGCGATGACCGGGATCTGGCTCTTCTTCGCGATGGTGGCGAGCGCGTCGGCGTCCTCCTGTCGGGGGCAGGCGACACGCACGATGTCGCAGCCGGAGGCCGTGAGCTCGGCGATCTGCTGGAGGGTCGCGTTCACGTCGTGGGTCTTGGTCGTGCACATCGACTGCACCGACACGGGATGGTCGCTGCCGACCCCGACACCACCGACCATCAGCTGTCGGGTCTTGCGTCGCGGCGCGAGGACCGCGGGAATCTCGGGCATGCCCAGTCCGACGGGGCTTGTCACAGTTCGCCTTCTTTCGTAGCTACCGGCCGATTCTACCGGTGCAGCTCAGAACAGCTTGATGGGGTTGACGATGTCCGCTGTGAGAGTCAGCACCATGAATGCGCCACCGATGACGACCGCGACGTACGTCAGCGGCAGAAGCTTCATGTAGTCGACGGGAGCCCCGACGGGCTTGCCGCGCAGGTTCCGGAACCAGTTGCGGATCCGCTCGTAGATCGCCACGGCCATGTGTCCACCGTCCAGCGGAAGCAGCGGCACCAGGTTGAACGCGCCGAGGAAGAAGTTCAGTTGCGCGAGCAGCAACACGAACGACTGCCAGATGCCGCGCTCGGCGAACTGCCCACCGATCACGCTGGCGCCCACGACGCTGACCGGGGTGTCGATCGACCGTTCGCCGCCCGTCACCGCCGTCCACAGATCGGAGACCTTGCCCGGCAGCGACACCAACGCCTCGGCGGTGCGTGCCGCGAGATATCCGGTGAATCCGAAGGTGGCGGGAACCGCTTCGAGCGGGCCGTACTCGAGGACGGGCGGTTCGGCACCGACGCCGATCGCGCCGACCGTCCGCGAGACCGGCTCGGCATCGGCGGCGTCGCTCTCGTACACCCAGCGCTGCACCTGCTGGACCGCGACGGGAACGGTGAGGGTCTCGTCGCCGCGTTCGACCGTGAAGTCCGCGGGGCCGGTGAGCGCCCGGGTGCTGCGCACGAGGTCCTCGAAGGTCTCGACCGGGGTGCCGCCCACAGCGACGACGACATCTCCGACCTGCAGGCCGGCGTCCTGCGCCGGTCCGGTGCCCTGGCACTCGGACGGCGCGTAGCCGCCCTCCTCCCCCGCCTGCGTCGGTGCCGCACAGTCGAGAGACCCGATGACCGCGCGGTCGTCGGTGTTGGGCAACCCGGACGTCACGGCGAGCCCGAAGATCAACACGATGCCGAGCACGAAGTTCATGGCGATGCCACCGGACATCACGACGAGGCGTTTCCACGTCTTCTGCTTGTACATCGCCCGGTCGACCTCGTCGGGGGCGAGTTCGTCGAGCGCGGTCATTCCCGCGATGTCACAGAAACCACCGGCGGGGATCGCCTTGAGCCCGTACTCGGTCTCGCCGCGGCGGAACGCGAAGACCTTCGGGCCGAACCCGATGTAGTAGCGCCGGACCTTCATGCCGAGCTTCTGTGCGGTCCACATGTGGCCCGCCTCGTGCAGGGCGATGGACACGGCGATGCCGAGGGCGAACAACACGACGCCCAGAACGAACAGCATGTGCGGCCGATCCTCCTACTTCACGAGTGCGCGAGCCCGGTCGCGGGCCCAGCCGTCGGCGGCGAGCACGTCGTCGACGGTGGCGGGTTCGGCCGACCACTCGTCGGCCTCGCTCAGCACCGCTTCGACGGTACCGACGATCCGCGGGAACGTCACCTCACCGGCGAGGAAGGCCTCGGCTGCGATCTCGTTCGCGGCGTTGTACACCGCGGTGAGGCAGCCGCCACCGACTCCGGCGGCGCGCGCCAGGGCGATCGCGGGGAACACCTCGTCGTCGACGGGTTCGAACTCCCAGGTCGACGCCGTCGTGAAGTCGAGTGCCGGGGCGGCGTCCGGCACTCGATCCGGCCAGCCGAGCGCCAGCGCGATGGGCAACTTCATCGACGGTGGGGACGCCTGGGCCAGGGTCGATCCGTCGACGAACGTCACCATCGAGTGCACGATCGACTGCGGATGCACGGTCACGTCGATCCGGTCGTAGTCGATCCCGAACAGCAGATGCGTCTCGATCAGCTCGAGCCCCTTGTTCACCAGCGACGCCGAGTTGAGGGTGTTCATCGGGCCCATCGACCACGTCGGATGCGCGCCGGCCTGCTCCGGCGTGACCGCCTCGAGTTCCGCAGCGCTCCACCCCCGGAACGGCCCGCCCGATGCGGTCAGGACGAGCCGGGCGACCTCGTCCGCGGTTCCGCCGCGCAGGCATTGTGCGAGCGCGGAATGTTCCGAGTCGACGGGCACGATCCGGCCGGGCGCGGCAGCACCGAGAACGAGGGACCCTCCGGCGACCAACGACTCCTTGTTGGCGAGCGCGAGCCGTGCACCGGACTCGAGCGCCGCGAGGGTCGGGCCCAGCCCCAGGGCACCGACGAGTGCATTGAGCACCACGTCGGCGTCGGTGTCACGCACCAGGTCGGTGACGGCATGCGGGCCGCTACGTGCGGGCACGTCGAGCCTCGCCGCCGCAGCGGGATCGGCGACCGCGACGTCGGTGACACCGGTGGCGTGGATCTGTTCGCGCAGCAGATCGATGTTGCCGCCGCCGGCAGCCAGACCGACGACCTCGAATCGGTCGGGGTTCGCCGCGATCACCTCGAGCGCCTGGGTTCCGATGGACCCGGTGCTGCCGAGGAGCAGGACTCGTGTGCGTGGGGAGGATGCTGTGTCGGCCACGTGCTCATTGTTCCCGATGCCGGAGTGTGCGGCCGCACCGGTCGCGGTGGGTCGGCGCGGCGCACCGAACGGTGCCCCCACTTCGTACGACGCCCGGTCGTATGTCACGATTGTCGGCAACGAGACCGACTTGGCGAGCAGGAGGAAACCGTGGCCGGGACCGAGTTGCAGACCACTCACGAGTACACGGACGAGGTTCCGTCGGCTGAGTGGGGATGGAGCGGAGAAGCTCCGAAGCTGTTCCGCACCCTGGGCTGGATCGTCGCGGCGTTCCTGCTGCTGATGATGATCGGCAATCACACCGGGCACGTCGAGGACCTGTACCTGATCGGCTTCGCGGCCGCGATCGTGTTCATCCTCGTCCGCGACATCGTCCGGCGCCGCAAGCCGCGGTAACCACGAGCGAAGACCGGCGACACCCGGGACGCCCACGAGGCGCCCGGGTGTCGTCGTCTGCGCGGGCGCAGGGCGCGCACCGGCCTCACCACGAAGAATGCGAACGCGCCCCTCCTCGGCCGGTCACCCCTCGGCGGCGAGCTGCCCGCACGCGGCCGCGATCTCCTGACCGCGGGTGTCACGCACCGTGCACGGCACACCCTGCGCCTGAACTCTCCGCACGAACTCGCGTTCGACGGGTTTCGGGCTGGCATCCCATTCGCTGCCCGGAGTGGGGTTGAGTGGGATGAGGTTGACGTGCACGAGCGGACCGAGCGCCTTGCGCAGCTTCTTGCCGAGCATGTCGGCACGCCACGGCTGGTCGTTCACGTCGCGGATCAGCGCGTATTCGATCGAGACCCGCCGTCCGGTCTTGTCGGCGTAGTACCGGGCGGCGTCGAGTACCTCCGCCACCGACCATCGGTTGTTGACCGGCACCAGTGTGTCGCGCAGCTCGTCGTCCGGGGTGTGCAGCGACACGGCGAGGGTCACGTGCAGGTCTTCGTCGGCGAGGCGGCGGATCGCGGGAGCGAGACCGACCGTGGACACCGTCACCGACCGCTGCGAGAGACCCAGCCCCTCGGGGGCGGGTGACGTGATGCGACGCACCGCCGCCACGACCCGCTTGTAGTTGGCCAGGGGCTCGCCCATGCCCATGAACACGATGTTCGACAGCCGGCCCGGTCCGCCGGGGACCTCGCCGTCACGCAGGTCCGCGGCAGCCGCGCGAACCTGGTCGACGATCTCGGCGGTGCTCAGGTTGCGGTCGAGACCACCTTGGCCCGTCGCGCAGAACGGGCACGCCATCCCGCACCCGGCCTGGCTGGAGATGCACAGGGTCGCACGGTCGGGGTAGCGCATCAATACGCTCTCGAGCAGCGTCCCGTCGCCCGCGCGCCACAGCGTCTTGCGGGTCTGTCCGCCGTCGCATTCGATGTGTCGCACCGCGGTGAGCAGCGGCGGGAACAACGCGTCCCCCACCTGTCGTCGCAGCGATGCCGGCAGATCGGTCATCTTCTCGGGGTCGGCTTCGAGCCTGCCGTAGTACTGGCGCGCGAGCTGATCGGCCCGGAACGCGGGCAGTCCCAGGTCCCGCACCGCGTCGCGTCGCTGATCGGCGTCGAGATCGGCGAGGTGCCGCGGCGGCATCCCGCGCTTGGGCGCATCGAACACGAGGGGAAGGGTGGCAGACATAATGATCCATTGTCCCACGATTTCGGAGGTTCAGGGCACCCGCGCGGTGTGATACTCACCCACTGCACTCGTCGGGGGGAGGACGATGGGGGCCATGGCCACCGGAATCGACCCCGTGTACGCACGCTCCTGGCTGCTGGTTCCGGGCGCGGACCGCGACCGGTTCGGCGCGGCGGCGTCCTCCGCCGCCGACGCCGTCGTCCTCGACCTCGAGGACGCCGTCCCGCCCGACGACAAATCCTCGGCACGCGCAGCCGTCATCGACTGGTTGCGTGCCGGGAACACCGCGTGGGTGCGCATCAACGACGCCACCACCCCGCACTGGTGCGACGACGTGGACGCACTCGCGGGGGTGCCCGGCCTCGCGGGGGTCATGCTGGCGAAGACGGAGAGCGGGCAGCAGGTCGAAGCCACCCACGAGGCGCTGGCCGCGACGCTGCCCGTGCTGGTGCTCATCGAGTCCGCCGCGGGTCTCGAGGCCGTACCCGAGATAGCGCGGGCGGAGGGCACGTTCCGGCTGGCGTTCGGCAGCGGCGACTTCCGGCGCGACACGGCGATGAGCGACTCCCCGCTCGCGCTGGCCTATCCGCGGTCGCGACTGGTGATCACGAGCCGCGCGGCGCGCCTGCCCGGGCCGATCGACGGCCCCTCCCTGACCGACGACCCGCAGATCCTCGAGCGGGAAGCCCACCTGACCCGTGAAATGGGGATGACCGGGAAACTCTGTACGACACCCGACCGAGCCCCCTACGCCAACGCGGCACTCAGTCCCGACTCCGACGACATCGCCTGGGCACGGACGATCATCGCGCGTGTCGGGGAGGACGGAAGCGGCGTGCGTGACGGGAGTGACCTGCCGAGACTCGCAAAGGCGAAGAAGATCACCCGGCTGTCCCGGATCTTCGGCCGCTGACTGCCCGCCGGGTGCGATCCGGGACCACCAGTCCGGCGGCTCGACGGCGGATGTGCAGCCGATAACGCACGGTCAAAGCGGTTCCCGGGGTCTCGCGCCACGCCCGCGCGGCGATCTCGGGCCCGAACTCGATCCGCAGGACCTGTCCGAGTGCGTCGCGGTCCGGGAACGACCACTCGGTGTCGATACGGCGCAGGTCGAAGCCCTGGGTCTCGAAGAAGGCCTCCACCACGTCCGGCCGATAGTGCGGCAGATCGGCGCGCATCCACTTGCCGTACGGGTGGGCAGTGGCGTCGAGATCCACGACGGCCAGTGCACCACCGGGTCGCAACACCCGCATCGCCTCGGTGATCCCGGCACCGCATCCGGGCCCGAAGAAGTACGCGGTTCGGGCGTGCACGAGGTCGACCGACGAATCCGGGAGGGGAAGTGCGGCGGCAGACCCGTCGACGACGGTCACGGATCCGACGCCGGCTACCCGGCGGCGCGCGGCCGCCCGCAACGGCGGGTGCGGTTCGACACCGACGACGGACCGGGCGTCCGCCGCGAACATCGGCAGGTGGAATCCGGTGCCGCAGCCGACGTCGACGACGTCGCGACCGGCCCAGTCGACGGCCTCCCGCAGCGCCGCGTACACGGCGCCGCGGGTGTCCTGGGCCCGGTTCTCCACCTCGTACACGGCGGGCCAGTGCCAGATGTTGGGGCTCGCGATGACACCCCGGTCGTCTCCCCGTCGTGAGCCCACCGTGTGCCTACACGAACACGGTGAGGATCAGCCAGGTCACGAACGCGGAAGGCAGGATCGAATCGAGCCGGTCCATGATGCCGCCGTGTCCCGGCAGCAGCGTGCCCATGTCCTTGATCTTCAGATCTCGCTTGACCTGCGACTCGATGAGGTCGCCCGACGTCGCGGTGAGCACGAGGACCGCTCCGAGCACCACACCGACCCACCAGGGCCCGTCGAGCATCAGTGTGACGGTGAGGACACCGGCCACCACACACGCGACGAGAGAACCGCCGAAGCCCTCCCAGGACTTCTTCGGGCTGATCGCCGGGACCATCGGGTGCCGACCGAACAACACACCGGCGGTGTAGCCGCCGATGTCGGACGCCACACACACGATCATGAGGCAGAACACGCGCTGCGCGCCCTGCTCGTCGAGCACCATGAGGGTGGCGAACGACGCGAGCAGCGGCAACCATGCGACGGTGAACACCGACACCGCGGTGTCGCGCAGGTAGTTGTGTGGCTGCGCGGCGAGTCCGTGGTCGAACAGCCGCCAGAGCATCGTCACCACCACGGTGCCGGCGAACCCGGCGAGAACCCCGGTGGTTCCGTACGGCCAACCGAGCCAGATCGTCGCCTGCCCACCCAGCAGCAGTGGGACACGGGGAACGAGCACGTCGGCTTCGCGCAGCCTCTTGGTGACCTCCCACGTCGCGATGGCGATGGCGCCACCGACCACGGCGAACCACGCCGTCGGCGCGAACAGCAGGATCACGATGACGAGCGCACCGAGCCCCACGCCGACACCGATCGCGGCGGGTAGGTTCCGGCCGGCGCGGGACGCCGGCGCGGACGCCTTCTCCGGTTGCGGGACTGCAGGGGTGATGCCGGAGTCCGCTCCGGCATCGAGTGGAAGCTGCGGATCGGACGATCCGTCGGCTCGACCCACCGTCAGACCTCCATCAACTCGGCTTCCTTGTTCTTGACCAGTTCGTCGATCAGCGCGACGTACTTGGCGGTGGTCTTGTCGAGTTCCTTCTCCGCGCGCACCACCTCGTCCTCACCGGCCTCACCGTCCTTCTGGATGCGGTTCAGCTCCTCCATCGCCTTGCGGCGCACGTTGCGGATCGCGACCTTCGCGTCCTCACCCTTGCCCTTCGACTGCTTGACGAGTTCGCGGCGGCGTTCCTCGGTGAGCTGCGGGACGGAGATGCGGATGATGTTGCCGTCGTTGGTCGGGTTGACCCCGAGATCGGAGTTGCGGATCGCGGTCTCGATGGCGCCGAGCTGCGAGGCCTCGTACGGTTTGACGATGACCATGCGTGCCTCGGGCACGTTGATACTCGCGATCTGCGTCACCGGGGTGGGCGAACCGTAGTAGTCGACGACGATCCGGTTGAACATACCGGGGTTGGCCCGGCCCGTCCGGATACCGCCGAGATCGTCCTTGGCCACGGTGACGGCCTTGTCCATCTTCTCCTCGGCTTCGAAGAGAGCTTCATCGATCACGGCAGTTCCTCCATGTTCCGTTGTCCAATCATGACCGTACGAGCGTTCCGATCTTCTCACCGGCGACGGCACGAGCGATATTGCCCTTGGTCAGCAGATTGAAGACCATGATCGGCATGGCGTTGTCCATGCACAGGCTGAAGGCGGTCGCGTCGGCGACCTTGAGGTCCTTCTCGATGACCTCGCGGTGTGTGATCTCCTCGAACAGTTCCGCGTCCGGAACCGTGCGCGGATCCGCGGAGTACACACCGTCGACGGCCTTGGCCATCAGCACGACGTCGGCACCGATCTCGAGCGCGCGCTGCGCGGCGGTGGTGTCGGTGGAGAAGTAGGGCATGCCCATCCCGGCGCCGAAGATCACGACGCGCCCCTTCTCGAGGTGACGGCGTGCCCGCAACGGCAGGTACGGTTCGGCGACCTGCCCCATCGTGATGGCGGTCTGCACGCGGGTGTCGATGCCCTGCTTCTCCAGGAAGTCCTGGAGCGCGAGGGAGTTCATGACGGTGCCGAGCATGCCCATGTAGTCCGAACGCGCGCGCTCCAATCCGCGCTGCTGCAGTTCGGCGCCGCGGAAGAAGTTGCCGCCGCCGATCACCACGGCGACCTCGACACCGCTGCGCACCACCTCGGCGATCTGTTCCGCAACCATCGTCACCACATCGGGGTCGAGCCCGACCTTGCCACCGCCGAACATCTCGCCGCCGAGTTTGAGAAGCACCCGGCGGAAACCGGGCCGTTCGTGGGCATCGTCGGACATGACTCTCCTCTGGTTGCGCATGGATCGGCTCCTTCATCCTGCCTCATCGACCCGGCGGAGCCGAGACCGGGCGCGAGGCGACACGCCATCGTTGCCGACGGCGCCCGACACGGCTCGACCCCGCCGGTACAGGTCCGGCGGGGTCGAGCGAACACGGGTCTAGCCGGTGGCGCCGACCTCGAACCGCACGAAGCGGGTGACGGTGGCTCCGGCCTCGTCGAGAAGCGCCTTGACGGTCTTCTTCGAGTCGGTCACGGACGGCTGCTCGAGGAGCACGACATCCTTGAAGTAGCCGTTGACGCGGCCTTCGACGATCTTCGGCAGGGCCTGCTCGGGCTTACCCTCGGCCTTGGCGGTCTCCTCGGCGATGCGACGCTCGTTGGCGACGATCTCCTCGGGGACCTCGTCCCGGCTCGTGTACTTCGCCTTGAGCGCGGCGACCTGCATGGCGGCGCTGCGGGCAGCCTCGGCGGCGGCGTCGCCGTCACCGGTGTACTCGACGAGCACACCCACGGCCGGCGGCAGGTCGGAGGCACGCTTGTGCAGGTAGACCGCGACGTTGCCGTCGAGAGCGGCGACCCGGCGCAGCTCGAGCTTCTCACCGATCTTGGCGGAGAGCTCCTGGATGAGGGTCGCCACGGTCTTGCCGTCGATCTCGAGCGCGAGCAGCGCGTCGACGTCGGCGGGGCGCGCCTCGGCGGCAGCGGAGACGATCGTGTCGGCGAGCGCCTGGAACTCGGCATTCTTCGCGACGAAGTCGGTCTCCGAGTTCAGCTCGACGAGGACGCCGTCCTTCGCGACGACCAGACCCTCGGCGGTGGAGCGCTCGGCGCGCTTGCCGACGTCCTTGGCGCCCTTGATACGCAGCTGCTCGACGGCCTTGTCGAAGTCGCCGTCGTTGTCGGCGAGAGCGTTCTTGCAGTCCAGCATTCCGGAGCCGGTGAGCTCACGGAGACGCTTGACGTCGGCGGCGGTGTAGTTCGCCATGAGAAGCGAGCCTCCTGTGTCTGTGATGGGAAAGTCTCGGGGTGGGCGTCGATGCGACGGCCCCGACCATGATCTCTCGATCGTCCGGTCGGGGCCGCGCAAGCGATCAGGCCTCGGGGGCTGCGTCCGCCGCGGGGGCGTTCTCGCCGGAGGCGGCCTGCGACAGCAGTTCCTGCTCCCACTCGGGCAGCGGCTCGGCCACGGCCTCGGGCTTGGCGTCCGCGTCGGCGCTCTTCCCTGCGCGGGCCTGCAGGCCCTCGGCGACGGCGGAGGCGACGACCTTGGTGAGCAGAGCCGCGGAACGGATCGCGTCGTCGTTGCCCGGGATCGGGAAGTCGACGAGGTCGGGATCGCAGTTGGTGTCGAGGATCGCAACGACCGGGATGTTCAGCTTGCGGGCCTCACCGACGGCGATGTGCTCCTTGTTGGTGTCGACGACCCACACGGCCGACGGAACCTTCGCCATGTCGCGGATGCCGCCGAGGGTGCGCTCCAGCTTGGTCTTCTCACGCGTGAGCATGAGGATTTCCTTCTTGGTGCGACCCTCGAAACCACCGGTCTGCTCCATCGACTCCAGCTCCTTCAGGCGCTGCAGGCGCTTGTGGACGGTGGAGAAGTTGGTGAGCATGCCGCCGAGCCAACGCTGGTTGACGTAGGGCATCCCGACGCGGGTGGCCTCGTCGGCGATGGACTCCTGAGCCTGCTTCTTGGTGCCGACGAACAGGATCGTGCCGCCGTGCGCCACGGTCTCCTTGACGAACTCGTACGCCTTGTCGATGTACGTCAGGGTCTGCTGCAGATCGATGATGTAGATGCCGTTGCGGTCGGTGAGGATGAACCGCTTCATCTTCGGGTTCCACCGGCGGGTCTGGTGCCCGAAGTGCGCGCCGCTGTCGAGCAGCTGCTTCATGGTGACGACAGCCATGGCTGTTCTCTCTTTCGTGTCGGTTGTCGTGGGTGATCTCGCGATCTCCACCCTGGCGCCCGCATGCCCGCCGAACCCCGCGAGGGGACCGGTCGACGGACATCTGTGACGCACCCACCGACGGTGGATGGCGTCGACGCGCGGACGCGCGAAGTCGATCTGCCTGTGCAGACCGCTCGTCCAGTGTACGAGACCGACCGCCTCGACCACCAACCGGCCGACGCTCGGCGCCCGAAAGTTCGTCTGTGGACAAACCCCTCGGTTGTCCACAGATCGTGAGCGGGGGCTGTCGCGGCACCCGCGAACACGGAAACGTGGCGGGCGTGCAGCTTCCGTCACCGTCCTGCGCCGCCACGGCGATCGCGCTCGTGCTGTGCGCCGTCGCATCGGGCCACGCCACCCCTGTCGCGGGTGCCGCGCCGGCCTTCGGGTGGCCGCTGGAACCGCGACCGGCGATCACCCGCGAGTTCGATCCTCCGGCGCAGGACTGGCTGCCCGGTCACCGCGGCGTCGACCTCGCGGCGCATCCCGGGCAGACGGTCCTCGCCGCAGGCGACGGCACGGTCGCGTTCGCCGGAACGGTCGCCGGGAAACCTGTCGTGTCGATCGATCACGCGGGTGGGTTACGCACCACCTACGAACCGGTCGTCGCGGCGGTCACGGCCGGCCGCCGGGTGCGCTCGGGGGATCCGCTGGGCACCGTGTCCGCCGGCCACGACGGATGCCCGGTACCTGCCTGCCTGCACTGGGGCCTGCGACGGGGCCGCGACGACTATCTCGATCCTCTGCCGCTGGTACAGCGACCGGTGATCCGCCTGCTTCCTGTCGACGGCGGGTAGCCGTCCCGCCGCGGCCACCCGGCGCGGTCAGAGCGGCGCCGCATGCCGTCCCGTCAACGCCGGAAAGTCGTCGGCGACCATCGCCGCGAGTTCGGTGTACGCCAGACGCGTGGCGGGGCGGAGCAGATCGAGATCGATCTCGGCGCCTTCGGCGAGGTGCTCGTCGAACGGGACGACCTGCAGGGCACGGCACCGCGAGAGGAAGTGGCCGGTGAGCGCATCCATGTCGACGTTGGTCGCGCCGGGGCGCGGGGAGCTGATCACCACGACGGTGCGTTCGACCAGTTCGCCGTACCCGTGGTGCTGCAACCAGTCCAGCGTCGCGGCGGCACTGCGGGCACCGTCGACGGCGGGCGACCCGACGAGGACCAGCGCGTCGGCGAGATCGAGCACACCGCGCATCGCCGAATGCATGATCCCGGTTCCGCAGTCCGTGAGGATGATGTTGTAGTACACCTTCAGGATGTCGACGACGTCGCGGTAGTCGGCTTCGCTGAATGCCTCCGACACGGCCGGATCGCGTTCGCTGGCGAGTACTTCCAACCTGCTCGCCGCCTGGGACGTGTGCGCGCGCACGTCCGAATAGCGTTCGATGTCGTCGGCGACCCGCAGGAGATCGCGCACCGTCGAGTCGGTCTGTTGCCGTACCCGTTGGGCGAGGGTGCCGAAGTCCGGATTCGCGTCCACGGCGATCACGCAGTCACCGCGCAACGAGGCGAACGTCGAGCCGAGGCCGATCGTGGTCGTGGTCTTGCCGACTCCCCCTTTGAGGGAGAGCACAGCGATGCGGTAGTCACCGCCGATCGGTTGTCGGATTCGCGCGACCAACTCGTCGTGGTGCGCGGCCGACGCCGACAGGCCCGGGCTGAGAAGCCCCCCGGTGAGTCGATGGACCCCCCTGCGCCAACCCCCGCCGGGAGCGCGACGAGCACGGCGCACGAGAACACCCGACGCGAGGTCGAGGTTCGATGGTTGATGGTCCGGCCCCGCGTTCGTCCCCGCGATCGACGGTTCCCCGAGCCGATCCGGTGCAGGTTCCGCCCGGTCCGGTTCCGGCGCGGGCGGATGCACGGGGGCCTGTCGCACGGATTCGTGTGGTCGGTCCGGTCGAGGATCCCCCGTCGGTCGGGGTTCGCGGGTCGGTTCCCGACCCTGCGGGGTCGCCGCAGCGGGCAGGCGTTCAGCGACAGGGGGCTCTGCAACAGGGGGCTCTGCAACAGGCGGGGACGGTGTGACGGACCGGAGTACCACGTCCGGTGCCGCGGGCCCGCTCGAGGCGCACTCCGGGATACGTGGCGCGTCCGGCGCAGCCACCGCGACCTCCGGTCCGACTGCCGGTTCGGCCGCGATCACCCGTTCCTGCGTGCGAGGAGGCGTGCGAGGAGACACGGGGGCCGGTGTGTCGACCGACGCGGCCGGCGCGGAGGGCTCCGGTACCGCCGGACGCGCCGGAACCGACAGTGGAGCTCCGAGCGGCGTCGACGCCACCGGGCGCTGTGCGGACACGGCCGGTGGCGGAGGCGCCGTCGGTGCCGGGGGCGCGACGGTGGGATCCGGCACGGGTCGAGACGGTGCGTGCTCGCCCGTCACCGGCGGACGCTCGGCTCGGGACGGCGACGCGTGTGGCGCCGGCGCGTGTGGCGGCACCGTCTCCTCGGGTGCGGTGCGCGAGGACCGGCGCAGACCGCGGCGGCCGACGGGTGCGGCGGCAACCACGGATGCGTCGTCCTCCTGCAACCATGCAGGCACGGCCGGGCTCGGTTGCTCGCGCGTCATCTGACTCCCCCCGCATCTTCCCCCGACTCGGACCGCAGCGACGGTATCAAAAGGGACGTATCGACGCCCGTTCACGCCCTCGGATGCGCCTGCTCGTGCACCGCGCGCAACCGTGCGACGGACACGTGCGTGTACAGCTGCGTCGTCGCCAGACTCGAATGCCCCAGCACCTCCTGGACCACCCGCAGATCCGCGCCGCCTTCGAGGAGATGGGTCGCCGCACTGTGCCGCAGTCCGTGCGGGCCCACATCGGGGGCATCCGGAACGGCCGCCACCGTGGCATGCACCACCGTACGTACCTGCCGCTGGTCGATGCGTCCGCCCCGCTTCCCGAGCAGCAGCGCCGGCCCCGACGTGTCCGCGACCAGGTGTGGCCGTCCGTGGGTGAGCCACATGTCGAGGGCGTGTGCCGCGGGCACCCCGTACGGAACGGTGCGCTCCCTGTTCCCCTTGCCGAGGACGCGGACCACGCGCCGGTCACCGTCGATGTCGTCGACATCGAGTCCGCACAGCTCACCGACGCGGATCCCGGTCGCGTACAGCAATTCGACGATGACCCGATCGCGCAACCCGACGGGGTCCAGTTCTCGCGCCCCGGACTCGGCCGCGTCCATGATCGCGACGGCCTGGTCGGCGCGCAGCACCGCGGGCAGAGATCGGTGGGGGCGGGCGGTCGCCAACCGTGCCCCGGGGTCGGCGTCGACCCGGCCGGTCATGAACAACCACGCCGTGAACATCCGCACCGACGAGGTCCGGCGGGCCACGGTCGATCGCGCCGCCCCCGACTCGACCTGCCTCGCCAACCACGCGCGCAGGGTCGTCAGATCGAGGTCGGTGATCCGGGCGTCGGGGTCTGCGGCGGCGAGTTCGACGAGAACGGAACGCACGTCGGCGACGTAGGCCCGCAGGGTGTGCACCGACCGGTTTCGTTCCAGCCGGAGATGGTCGGCGAAGTCGTCGACGTGCACTGCGAGGACGGGCGGCAACGGGCCGTCGCGCGGATCACGATCCATCGTCCCACCGTGCGGCACACCGCCGCTCACGGCAAGCGGACGCGCCGATAGAGTTAGTTCGTGAGTAAAACTATTCCACTGTCGATGCTGTGCGCACTCGCGCTGCTGTCGGCGACGGCACCGCTGGCGACGGACATGTACCTGCCCGGGCTTCCCTCGATGGTGGAAAGTCTGGACACCACAGCAGTCGCGGTACAGCTCACACTCACGACATTCATGGCCGGCCTCGGATTCGGGCAACTGATCGTCGGTCCGCTCTCCGACGGATGGGGACGCCGGCGCCTGCTGCTCGTCGGCACGATCGTCCTGGCGTCGAGCAGCGCGCTGTGCGCGCTGGCACCCAGCGTCGAGGTCCTCATCGCCGCACGCCTCATCCAGGGCTTCAGCGGTGGAACCGGCATCGTCCTGGCCCGCGCCGTCATCGCCGACCGGGCTCGCGGCCGGGAAGCAGCCAAGCTGTTCAGCGTCATGATGATCATCGGTGGCATCGCACCGATCGCCGCTCCGCTACTGGGCGGGGTGCTGCTCGGCCCGATCGGTTGGCGCGGCATCTTCTGGGTCCTCACCGGCGCCGCCGTCGTCATGCTGGCGGGTGTCCTCGCGTTCGTCCCCGAGACCCTGCCCACCGAGAAGCGGCACGGCGGTGGTCTCGCCGCCCTCGCCCGGAACTTCGGATACGTCCTGCACAATCGACGGTTCGTCGGCTACGCCGGTACCTTCGCGCTGAGCTTCGGCGCGATGTTCGCGTACATCTCGGCATCCCCGTTCGTGGTCCAGAACGTCCTGGGAATGTCCGCATCACAGTTCTCGATCGTGTTCGCGATCAATGCGGTCGGATTGGTCGGCGGCAACATCGTCAACACGCGACTGGTGGCGCGGGTCGAGGTGTACACCCTCCTGCGCGCGGGCGTGCTCGTACTGTTCGGCTCCGGCACCCTCCTACTGGTCGGCACCCTCGTCGCCGGCGCCCACGCCTGGTTGATCCTGCCGCTGCTGTGGGTGTGCATCACGAGCCTCGGTTTCGTCATGGGCAACGCCACGGCCCTCGGCCAGGGCGAGGTCCCGGAGGCCGCCGGTACCGGGTCGGCACTGATGGGTGCGTCCCAGTTCGGACTCGCCGCGATCGTCTCACCACTGGTCGGTCTCGGCGGCGAGGACACCGCGGTGCCGATGACCATCGCCATCGCCACCGCCGGCGGGCTCGCGCTGGTGTCGTTGCTGACGCTGACGCGCGACGCCCGCCGCTGAGCGACTGCCGGATCAGACCGCCTCGGCCTCGGCGAGGTCCCGCTTCCACACGCGGAAGCCCTCCTCCGTGCGGCCACGCCGCCAGTACCCGGAGATCGAGGCGCGCGACGCGGGAACACCGCGGTCGGTGCGCAGGTACGGACGCAGATGCTTCATCACCGTCTCCGCCTCGCCGTGCACGAACACCTGGACGTCACCGCCGGGCCACGGTAGCGCCTCGACCGCCGCCACCAGCGGCGCGTTGCCTTCGGTGAGGTCGGGGCCGGCGTCACCCGCCGCGACACCGCGGTGGAGCCACGTCAGGCTCACCCCCGCGGGCCGCACCAGGCCGAGTTCGTCGCCCGGTCCGGCCACCTCGACGAACACGGCCCCCGTCGCGTCGGCGGGTAGCGTCTCGAGAGCCACCGCGATGGCAGGAACCGCGGTCTCGTCACCTGCCAGCAGATGGAAATCGGCGGCCGGATCCGGCAGGTATCCCGCCCCCGGCCCACGCACCGTCACAGCGGTACCCGGCTGCACCGACCGCGCCCACGGGCCTGCGACGCCCTCGTCACCGTGCACCACGAAGTCGATCCAGATCTCCTTCGCGGCCCGATCCACGCGGCGGATCGTGTACGTGCGCAGTACCGTGTCCCCGCCGGACGCCAACTCGATCTTGACGTAGCTGTCCGTCTCGGCCCGCGGCTCGAACTCGTCGAAACCCGCACCGCCCAGCACGACCCGGACGAAGTGCTCGGCGACGACCTCCGTGCGCAGCACGGTCAGCGTCGTCGCCTTCGGAGCGTTACGCGCCATCGACTACCTCCTCTTAGGGTTACCTATCCGAAGCAACCGTACCCGGTCGCGGGCGGTGCGCGGCGGGTCACAGCGCCCCGTCCGGCTAGGCTCGATGCCCATGAGTGCCACCGCGTCCGACGTCGCCACCTGGATGGTCGACATCATCACCACCGAACACCGGGTCCTGCAGACCGACATGATCGAAGCGATCGAGGCCAAGTTCGGCGGGGACTGGATCTACGTGGGCGAGAGCGGACATCCGTCCGTCGACCGCGCAGTCCTCAAGGAGTTCCGCAAGGCGCACCGCGGCGGCATCCGGTGGCACCGCGAGGATCGCGCGTGGTACGTCGCGGACACCGCTGTCGATCCCGCACCCGGCGACGGCAACTGATCGACCTCGGCACCGATCGCCCGGCGGCGGCGGACTCACGCCCGCTCCCATCCGCCGTCACGCGAGACCACCAAGCCCTCGAGTTCCAACATCGGCAACGCCGCGCGCACCCGATCGACCGCGACACCCGCGGACGTCGCGAGCTCGGCGGGGCCCACCGTGCCCACCGCCGGTAACGCCTCGTACACGAGTGCGGTGTCTCCGGACAGCCCATCCAACGATCCGACCACCTGAGCGTCACGGTCGTCGGGCGCGAGCAACGGGCCGCATTCGTCGACGACCTCGTGTGCCGACCCGACCAGCCGCGCCTCGTTCTCCCGGATCATCCGGTGGCATCCCTGCGACGACGCGGACGTCACGGGCCCCGGCACCGCCATCACCGGACGTCCCAGTCGACGCGCCCAGGTGGCGGTGTTCCGTGCACCGCTGCGCCACCCGGCCTCCACCACGAGCGTGCCCGATGACAACGCCGCCACCAGCCGGTTCCGTGCGAGGAACCGGTAGCGGGCGGGTGCGGTGCCCGGCGGGTACTCGCTGACCACGAGTCCGTTCTCCGACACCGCGCGGAGCAGCTTGGCGTGCGCTGCCGGATACGCGCGATCGACTCCGCACGCCAGGACCGCGACGGTCGTCCCGCCCACCGCCAGCGCCGCACGATGGGCCGCCGCGTCCACACCGAACGCGGCACCGGACACCACCGTCCAGCCGTCCAGCGCGAGATCCCCCGCAATCTCCGCCGTGACGTGTTCGCCGTATCCGCTGGCAGCGCGGGTCCCCACGATGCCGATCGCGCGTTCCACCGGTTCGTCGAGCCGGCGCGTGCCCCACACCCACAGCGCGTGCGGCGCCGCCTCCGCATCGGTCGCCTTGTCGAGCATCCCGAATCCCAACAGCTGCCACGCCGGCCATTCGTCGTCGTCCGGGGTGACGAGCCGCCCACCGGCCCGGTGCAGTCGCTCGAGGTCGACGGCAGCGGTGTCCAGGTGCGCCCGCGCGGAGAGTCTCGACGACAGTTCGGCTCCGGCACGCCCGGCGCGGACCGCGGCGGCGACCGCGACGACACCCTCCTCCTCGATCGCCGCGGACAGCGACCGCGACGCCCCCTGCGCGACGGTCGACAGGTACGCCCACGCGAGGCGCCGTTCGTCCGGATCGAACGAATCCGCGTTCATGCCGCACCCCGATCCCGGAAATCGAGGGCCGCCGCCACATGGACCTCGTCGGGCGACGTCGCGCCGTCGAGATCGCACAACGTCCACGCCACCCGCAACGCCCGATCCGCGCCGCGCGCAGTGATCGCGCCCTTGCGCAGCGCCCATTCCACCGGTTTGAGTGCGTCACCCGGGAGGCGGAACCTCTGCCGCAGCGCCGGGCCGGGAACCTCCGCGTTCGTCGCCCACCCGAACTCACCCCACCGGTCGGCGGCGGCTGCACGCGCTTCCGCGACCCGGGCGCGCACGTCGTCGGTGCTCTCCCCGGTCTCCCCCATCAGTGCGCTCGTGGCGACCGACTGCATCCGGACACGCAGATCCACCCGATCGAGGAGCGGTCCGGAGAGTTTGCCGAGATACCGGCGGCGCGCGGTGGGTGCGCACGTACAGTCCGCGTCGCGGGCCGGTGCGCACGGGCACGGATTCGCCGCGAGGATCAGCTGGAACCGGGCGGGATAGCGGGCGACACCGTCGCGCCGTGCGATCCGCACCTCCCCGTCCTCGAGCGGTGTCCGCAACGCCTCGAGGGTCTTCGGGCCCATCTCGGCGACCTCGTCGAGGAACAGGATTCCCCGGTGCGCTCGGCTGACGGCTCCGGGTTTCGCGGTGCCGCTGCCGCCTCCGATGAGCGCGGTGACCGACGCGGTGTGGTGCGGAGCGATGAACGGTGGCTCCGTCACGAGGGGTCTGTCAGGGCTCAGCAGCCCTGCCACCGAGTGGATCGCCGTCACCTCCAGTGCATGGGCGTCCGTCAGTTCCGGCAGGATTCCGGGAAGCCGCTGCGCCAGCATCGTCTTTCCGACACCGGGTGGTCCGGTGAGCATGAGGTGGTGCGCGCCCGCCGCGGCGACCTCGATGGCGCGGCGGGCCTCCCGCTGCCCCACCACCTCGGCGAGGTCGCCTCGTGTCTCTCGTGACGGCGCGGCGGTCGGATCGGGACGCTCGAGCGGTCCGTCGCCCTGCAGCCACAGCACGAGCTCGCGGAGTGTGGCCGCGCCGTAGACGTCGATGCCGTCGACGAGGGCGGCCTCGGTCATGGTCCCGACGGGCACGACGATCCGCGACCATCCGTGCTTCTTGGCTGTGAGCACCGCGGGAAGGACACCGCGTACCGGACGTACCCGACCGTCGAGCGCCAGCTCCCCGATGAGCGCGGTCGTGGACATCGACTCGAGCGGCACGACGTCGGCGGCGTTGAGCACCGCGCACGCGAGCGCGACGTCGTAGACGCTGCCGACCTTGGGCAACGTGGCCGGTGACAGTGCCAGCACCACCTTCGAATCCGGCCACTTGCCACCGGAATTGGAGACCGCTGCGCGCACCCTGTCGCGGGATTCCTGCAACGCGGTGTCGGGTAGTCCCACCATTTTCACCGCCGGCAGGCCCCCACCGATGTCCGCTTCGATCTCGACGACATGCCCGTCGACACCCGACACCGCCACCGACCACGCCCGCCCCAGCGCCATCAGAGCACCTGCTTGCGGTGTGTGATCTCCGGAGCCGTGTTCCTACCGAGCACGACGGTGACGACGTCGACGCGGATCCGTTCCCATCCGCGGTCCTGTTCGGCCAGCCAGAGACCCGCCAACCGACGCAACCGCTCTGCTTTCGCCGGTGTCACCGCCTCCGCGGGCGTTCCGTATCCGAGTCCTGTCCGGGTCTTGACCTCGATGAACACGAGTGTCGCGCCGTCCTGCGCGATCAGGTCGAGTTCACCGTGCCTGCACCGCCAGTTCCGTTCCAGCACCGTCATTCCGGCCCGTTCGAGGTATTCGGCCGCCAGATCCTCCCCGAGGATCCCCACTTCCCGATTCCGCATCGTGTCGCTCCTCCCTGTGGTGCACCCACTGTGCTGCAGGGAGAAGACCGGATTCGGCGGTCGAGGTCGTTCACGGCCGGGCTGTGGATGGATCGCGGGGTTGTGGACAACCCACCGTGGTCCGGTGCCGGGCCGCGCGCCGTGTCGTGGTCGTGCGCTAGGCTGCTGTGCCCGTCGCGGTGCGCCAGCGCCTCCGCCGACCCGAGCGAACGTACCCTTCGCTCGATCGAGTCGAGCGAAGGGTACGTTCGCTCCGTCGAGGCCGCAGGCCGCACGCCGCAAGCCGCGCGCCGCAGCCCAGCAGAGCGTGAAGGGTGGGGCGGAGGGACGGAAAGTGGGGCGTCAGCCGAGCTTGTCGGGCAGGCGCAGTTCGGGTTTGTCGAGCTCTTCGATGTTGACGTCCTTGAACGTGATCACCCGCACGTGCTTGACGAAGCGTGCGGGACGGTACATGTCCCACACCCAGGCATCCGACATCCGCACTTCGAAGTACACCTCGCCGTTGGCGTTCTGCGGGAGCAGTTCGACCGCGTTCGCGAGGTAGAACCTGCGCTCGGTCTCCACGACGTACGCGAACTGACCGACGATGTCCCGGTACTCCCGGTACAGCGAGAGCTCCATCTCGGTTTCGTACTTCTCGAGATCCTCGGCACTCATCGGTCTCGGTGTCCTCCCATTCCGGTGTTCCCTGTCATCATCCCGCATCGGCCTGCGCGCCGACGAATCGGCGGCGGAACGGCTCCTCGCCGCACGTCGCCGTCACGTTCGCCCACGACCGGCGGTGTTCACGCGACGCTCCGTGTTCACGCAACGCTGCCATGTGCACGGCCGTGCTGTATCCCTTGTGTACCGCGAAACCGTACTCCGGTAGGTCGCGGTCCAGACGCACCATGATCCGATCGCGGGTGACCTTGGCGAGGACGCTGGCGGCGGCGATGCACGCGGCGGCGCCGTCTCCGCCGATCACCGGAAGCGACGGGACGGGTAGTCCCGGTACCCGGAATCCGTCGGTGAGCACGTACCCCGGTGCGACCGTCAGTTGCGCGACCGCCCGGCGCATTCCCTCGATGTTCGCGACGTGGATACCGATTGCGTCGACTTCCGGGGCGGGTACTTCGACGACACTCCACGCGAGTGCGCGCCGCACGATGATCTCGTACAGCTCCTCGCGGGTCCTCTCGGTGAGTTTCTTGGAATCGTCCAGTTTTGCGAGCGACGGGTGCGGTCTCGGTCCGAGCACGCACGCCGCGACGACGAGGGGACCGGCGCACGCACCGCGACCGGCCTCGTCGACACCGGCGACCGGGCCGAGGCCGCACCGCACGAGCGTCGATTCCATGGTGCGCAGGCCCGACGATCTGCGCACCACGGGGCGGGGTGGCCACACACTCACGACGGCAGGATCTCCGGGGAGTCGATCATTCCCATTCGGCCGGGTGGCAGCACGATGAACCGGGCCTTGCCGATGACGTTGTCGAGCGGGATCGACCCCTGGTGTTCGTCGCCCACGTGGTAGCGGGAGTCCGCGGAGTTGCTGCGGTTGTCCCCCATCACCCACACGTGCCCTTCGGGGACGGTCACCGGACCGAAGCAGCGGCCGGATGGGATCTCCGTCTCGCACGTCACGACCCCCGGGGTGAACGGGTAGTCCATCGTCACGTACGGCTCGTCGAGCGGCACCCCGTCGACGAGGACACGCCCCTGGTCGTCGCAGCATTCGACCGTCTGCCCGCCCACCGCGATGACGCGCTTGACCAGGTCGTTCTCGTCGGGTGGTACGACTCCGACGAGGGAGCCGACTTCCTGCAGTCCGCGGATCACGACGTTGTCGGATCGCGTCGAGGTGTATCCGGCCGACCACGACTCGGGGCCCTTGAAGACGATGACGTCGCCGGGACGAGGATCGGTGAACCGGTAGCCGATCTTCTCGACGACGATGCGGTCGCCGGTGCAGCCCGGGCAGCCGTGCAGCGTCGGTTCCATCGATTCGGAGGGGATCAGATAGACGCGGGCGACGAACGTCTGCAACAGAAAACTCAGGAACAGCGCGACGACGACGAGGATCGGGAGTTCCCGCCAGAACGACTTCGGCTTCTTGTCGCTCTTCCCGGAGCCCACGGTCCGGTCGCGGTCCGTGTCCTCCCGCCGGTGGTGTGCACCACCGGCGCCGACGTGTCGGGCACGGTCGTCTGCGCTGTGTCGGTTGGTGCCCGGCCCGGCCGGTTCGTGCGGAGAATCTGCCACCCGGACAGACTAGCCCGGCCCGGACATCAGTCCGGGCCGGGCCAGTGGAGTGCGAGGAAGGATCGGCGCGTCCGAGGGACGCAGGCCGGTACGTCGACCGGCCGCCGAGCCGAGAGGTCAGCGCTTCTCCTTGATCTTCGCGGCCTTGCCGCGGAGGTCGCGCAGGTAGTACAGCTTCGCGCGACGGACGTCACCGCGGGTGACGACCTCGATCTTCGCGAGGTTGGGGCTGTGCACCGGGAAGGTACGCTCGACACCCACGCCGAACGAGACCTTGCGGACGGTGAAGGTCTCGCGGACGCCGCCGCCCTGGCGACGGATCACGACGCCCTTGAAGACCTGCACGCGCTCCTTCGAGCCTTCGATGACCTTGACGTGCACATCGAGGGTGTCGCCGGGGCGGAAGTCCGGAACGTCGTCGCGCAGCGACTTGGCGTCCAAAAAGTCCAGGGTGTTCATCGGTGTTTCATCCTCTTGTTCGCTGGGGCAGAGGAACCTGGCGGCGGCCGCCGCGGACGGCGGGCTCGACCGGTTCGTGCCCGGATCAGGTATGCGTGCCCGAGGGGGGCAACCCGTCCAGTGTGCCAGAAGATCCACGTCGCGTGGAAATCGCGGGTGCCGGGTGGACCCGACGATCGAGTTCGGCCTCCGTCGCGATCCGCGAATGGTGGACGCTGTCACGTACCGCGTCGAGGGTCGGTGACCCGGCGACGAGGTCCTGCACGAAGATCTTCGCGCGGATCAACGGCCGACGATAGCGTCGTTCGCGGACCAACGCACGCATCATCTTCCGCGGCTTGTGCTGGTAGCGCCACCGCGCCCAGGGCGCACCGGGCCGTGACAGCCGGATCGCACCGACCCACAGCAGCGGGACGACGAACAGGCCGACGAGCCCTGTCCATATCTTGCCCTTGGCCAGGACGATCCCCGCCAATCCGAGGTTGGCGAGCACCGACACCCCGAGGACGATCCGGCCCACCCATTCGCCGCCGCCGACATCGGCGGCATCGGTCAGGTCCAGCGGCCGCAGCCCCATCAGCAGCAGTCCGGTGACCGCGATCGCGACGAACACTGCGTCGACGGAGACACGGCCCTCCTCGTCCCAATAGACGTCCGTGAGGTAGAAGATCAGGGCGAACTCGTCGAGGGTCAGCGCCGCACCGATCCCGAACAGCGTCGCGAGCAACGCGCCGGTGGCACTGGAGCCGTCTTCGTACACCGCGATGAGGGCACCGCCCGAGATCACCATGGTCACGACACCGAACACCATGTGGTGCACGTGCAGGCCGCCGGGGGTGATGTTGCCCGGCCACCACCGCACCTTCGCGCGGATCAAGCGGACGCTGATCCGGATGAACACGAACGCCACGACGAACCCGATGAGGAAGCAGAACAGCGGCAGCCGACCGGCGGCGACGATGTCGCTGTCGAACCAGCGGACGATCGTGCTCACTGGCCTGCTCCCTCGTGTCCCCGCATCCTCCGGCGGTCGGTCGGACGTGATGCGCGCGCCGGACGTTACCGACCGAACCCTGCCTTGCGCAGCGCGTCGGCCATCGATCCCGACGGTGCCGAGTCGCTGCGACTGCCACCGCCCTGCCGCCGGCCACCGCCCTGTCGCGCACCGCCCTGTCGCGCGTTCGCCTGTCGGGCGTCACCACCGCGACCACCTCGCCGACGGGTCGAGTCGGATCGGCCGCCGCGCGTGTCCTGCCCACCGGTGTCTCCGGGTGCGGGCACCTCGTCGTCGAGTCGTAGGGTCAGGCTGATGCGCTGGCGGGGCACATCCACGTCGAGCACCTTGACCTTGACGACCTCACCCGACTTGACCACATCGTGCGGGTCCTTCACGAAGCTGCGCGACATCGCCGACACGTGCACGAGACCGTCCTGGTGCACTCCGACGTCGACGAACGCACCGAACGCGGCCACGTTCGTGACCACTCCTTCGAGGACCATGCCGGGTTCCAGATCGGCGACCTTCTCCACACCTGCCGCGAAGCTCGCCGTCCTGAACTCGGGACGCGGGTCGCGACCCGGCTTCTCGAGTTCACCGATGATGTCGGTGACGGTGGGCAGACCGAACGTGTCGTCGACGAACTCCTCGGCTCGCAGTGAGCGCAGCGCGCGGCTGTTGCCGATCAGTTCGAGCACACCCACACCGCTCCGCTCGACGATGCGACGCACGACCGGGTACGCCTCGGGGTGCACTGCGGACGCGTCGAGCGGGTCGTCGCCCCCGCGGATCCGGAGGAAGCCGGCACACTGCTCGAATGCCTTGGGGCCGAGCCGCGCCACATCGCCGAGCGCCTTGCGCGACATGAACGGGCCGTTCCGGTCGCGATGCGCGACGATGTTCTCGGCGAGGGACCCGGTGATACCCGACACCCGCGACAGCAACGGCACCGAGGCGGTGTTGACGTCCACACCGACCGCGTTGACCGCGTCCTCGACGACGGCGCCGAGCGACCGCGCCAGCAACGTCTCGGACACATCGTGCTGGTACTGGCCGACGCCGATCGACTTCGGGTCGATCTTGACGAGTTCGGCAAGCGGATCCTGCAGACGCCGCGCGATCGACACGGCGCCGCGGATCGACACGTCGAGATCCGGCAGTTCCTGCGAGGCGTACGCGGACGCCGAGTACACCGACGCACCGGCCTCCGACACGACGATCTTGGTCAGTCCGCTCATCCCGCTCTGCGCGATCAGTTCGGTGGCGAGCGCGTCGGTCTCCCGGGACGCCGTCCCGTTGCCGATGGCGATGAGTTCCACCCCGTGCCGGGCGACGAGCGCGCCGAGCGTCGCGAGTGCCTCGCCGCGACGGTTGTGCGGTTGGTGCGGGTGGATGGTGGTGTGGTCCACGACCTTGCCGGTCGCATCCACGACCGCGACCTTCGTACCGGTACGGAAACCCGGGTCGAGACCCATCGTCGGCCGCGTACCGGCGGGCGCGGCCAGCAGCAGGTCGCGCAGGTTCGCGGCGAACACGTCGACAGCGTCGGCTTCGGCGGACTGCTTCAACCTCATCCGCACGTCCACCCCGAGCGACACCTGGAGCCGGGTGCGCCACGCCCACCGGACTGTGTCGAGCAGCCACCGGTCGGCGGCGCGCCCCTCGTCGCCGATCCCGAACCGTGCCGCGATCCGTCCCTCGAAGTACGACGGGACACCCGGTTCCGTCCCGCCCAGGTCCGGTTCGAGCGCCAGCGACAGGATCTCCTCCTTCTCACCGCGCAGCACCGCGAGGATGCGGTGCGACGGCAGCCGGTCGAACGGTTCGGTGAAGTCGAAGTAGTCGGCGAACTTCGCGCCGTCGGTCTCCTTGCCCTCCCGGACGGTCGATTTCAGGCCACCACGTGTCCACATGGCTTCGCGCAGCTCACCGACGAGGTCGGCGTCCTCGGCGAACCGTTCGACGAGGATTGCGCGGGCGCCGTCGAGTTGCTCGGCGCTGTATCCCGCGGGATCGGTGTGCGGATCGGTGATCAACGCGTCGGCGACCGGTTCGTGGCCGGCCTCGCGGGCGATCTGGGCCTTGGTGCGGCGCTTCGGTTTGTACGGCAGATAGATGTCCTCGAGACGCGCCTTCGTGTCGGCGGTCATGATGGTGGCGCGCAACTCGTCGTCGAGTTTGCCCTGGGCGTCGATCGATTCGAGGATCGCGGCCCGGCGATCGTCGAGTTCGCGCAGGTATCGCAGGCGCTCCTCGAGGGTGCGGAGTTGAGCGTCGTCGAGCCCGCCGGTGACCTCCTTGCGGTAACGCGCGACGAACGGCACGGTGGCGCCGCCGTCGAGCAGCTGCACCGCCGCTGTCACCTGGTTCTCACGGACGTCGAGTTCCTCGGCGATACGCCGGTTCACGGTGTCGAGTACGGTCGTCACGTCGATCGACCCTACCTCTATTCTTCCGGTGTCCCTTCCACGGAGACGGATCCCCTCGATCTCCGCCGCGGAGTGGTCCGCGCGGCACAATGGAATACAGCACAATGGAATACAGGAGCCAACGATGTCCCCGGGTCGTCGCGACCGCCTCCGGCCGTGTGTGACGTTGCTGTTCGTGACAGCGACGCTGTCGGCGTGCGCTGCCCCCTCTCAGATCGTCGCGACCGGTTCCGACGTGTCCGCTTCCGGACTCGGCGTCACCGCCGCCTCGATCTCCGCCGATCCCGGCCCGGTGCCGATGGCCCTGTTGCCGGGCCGTATCACCGCTGCCGCGGAGGTGGCTGCGGCGCGCGGCGCGACCGTAACGGTCGCGGTGCTCGACCGCGTCACCGGGGCACGTACCATCGGTGGCGCGAACGTGCCGCTCGAAACCGCATCGGTGGTCAAACTGTTCATCGCGGACGACCTGTTGTTCCGCGAAAGGATCGGTGAGCTCCTCCTCACCGACGACGACCACGCTCTGATCGATGTCATGCTCACCTCGTCGGACGACTACGCCGCCAGCACCCTGTGGGATGCGTACGGCGGCCCCGAGATGGTGGATCGGGTCGCCGATCGACACGATCTCACCGGCACCGTCGCCTCGGATTCCTCATGGTGGAACACGACGACGACCGCCTCGGACCTGCTCACCTGGTACGACGATCTGTTGTCCGGGACCGGTGGTCTCGACGAGACCGCGACGACACGGATCGTCGGTGCGCTGATGGACTTCGACGACACCGGCAGCGACGGATACGACCAGAGGTTCGGGTTGCCCGACGGGCTGCCCGACGCGATCGAGCCGGGCATGAAGGCCGGCTGGATGTGCTGCATCGACGACAGTTGGGTGCACCTGTCGACGGGATTCTTCGGCACCGACCACCGGTACGTCCTCGCGGTGTTGGCGAAGGAGACGGTGACGTACGGGGAGGACGACCCGGAGTACGGCGGTTGGTTCCTGCCCGACACGTCGTTCTACGATGCCGCCGAGGATGCCAGCGCCCGCCACGCCCGGGAGACCGTGACCCTGGTGGTCGCGGACACGCTGGGCTGAGCCGTCACTCGTCGCCGGGCTCCCGGGCGACGAGCAGGTCGGGTCGTCGTTCGCGGGTGCGGATCAACGATTGTTCGCGACGCCACTGCTCGACCTTCCCGTGGTCACCGGAGAGCAGCACCGGGGGCACATCGAGCCCCCTCCAGGAGGCGGGACGCGTGAAACTGGGGCCTTCGAGCAACCCGTCGGAGAACGAATCCTCCTGGTGGGACTGCTGATTCCCGAGGACCCCGGGCAGCAGCCGCACGACGGCCTCGACCATGACGAGGACCGCGACCTCCCCACCGATCAGCACGTAGTCGCCGATGCTGACCTCCTCGACCCGGACGCGACGCGCGGCGTCGTCGAAGACACGCTGATCGATACCCTCGTACCGGCCGCATGCGAACACGATGCGTTTCTCGGTCGACCAACGCTGGGCCGTCGCCTGATCGAACGGGCGGCCCGCGGGGGTCGGGACGACGAGCAGCACATCGGGATCGGGATCGCCGTCGGGCCCGGCGAGAACGTCGTCGAGTGCCGGTCCCCACACGGTGGGTTTCATGACCATGCCCGGACCCCCACCGTACGGGGAGTCGTCGACGGCCTTGTGCACATCGTGCGTCCAGTCGCGCAGGTTGTGTACACCGACGGAGATCAGGCCCTTGTCCACGGCCTTGCCGAGCAGCGCGGCACGCAGCGGCTCGAGGTATTCGGGAAAGATGGTGACGACGTCGAGCCGCACGGTCTACTCGTCCTCCGCGACGAAATCGGGATCGAGCAATCCTGCCGGCGGGTCGATCTCGACGATCCGGTCGGTGAGCGACACGACGGGCACGATCTCGGTGACGAACGGAACGAGGATCTCGCGGCGGCCGCCGTCGGTGGGGCGGATGGACAGCAGTTCTCCCGCCGCGGTGTGCAGAACCTCGCGGACGGTGCCGACCTCGACACCCGAGTCGGGGCGTCCCGCGGCGATGCGCACGGTGAGTCCTTCGAGTTCGTGATCGTAGAACTCGTCGGGATCGTCGGACGGCTCGAGTTCGGAGCTGTCGACGACGAACAGCACCCCGCGCAGCGCGTCCGCGGCGGTGCGGTCGGCGACTCCGTGGAGACGCAGCAGAAGCCGCCCGGAATGCTCTCGGGCGGCTTCCACCGTGAACTCACGCAGCGTCTGCTCGCGGGGTGCCCGGCCGCGCAGCGCCGCACCGACCGCGAACCGCAGTTCGGGTTCGTCGGTGCGGACGTCGACGACGACCTCGCCCCTGATGCCGTGTGATTTGACGACACGGCCGACCACGAGCTCCACCGCCACGCCTACCGGTCGGTGTCGACGACGTCGACGCGGATCCCCCGACCACCGATGCCGGTGACGAGGGTGCGCAACGCGGTGGCGGTGCGGCCACCGCGTCCGATGACCTTGCCGAGGTCGTCGGGGTTGACGTGCACCTCGACGGTTCGGCCACGGCGACCGGTGATCATGTCGACCCGCACGTCGTCGGGGTTCGCGACGATTCCCCGGACGAGGTGCTCGACAGCATCGGCGACCACGGCGCTCATTACTCGGCGGCCTCGGTCTCGGCAGCCTCGGTGGCCTCGGCGTCGTCCTTGGCGGTCTTCTTCTTCTTGGGCGTCACGGCCTCGGCGACGGGCTCGTTCTCCGCCTGCGCGAGCGCAGCCTGGAACAGCTCGAGCTTGGTGGGCTTCGGCGCAGCGGTCTTCAGGGTGCCCTCGGCGCCCGGCAGGCCCTTGAACTTCTGCCAATCACCGGTGATCTTGAGGAGGTTGAGGACCGGCTCGGTCGGCTGCGCGCCGACGCCCAGCCAGTACTGCGCCCGCTCCGAGTCGATCTCGATCAGCGAGGGCTCTTCCTTCGGGTGGTACTTGCCGATGGTCTCGATCGCCCGGCCGTTGCGGCGGGTGCGCGAGTCCGCGACGACCACGCGGTACTGCGGGTTGCGAATCTTGCCGAGACGGGTGAGCTTGATCTTGACAGCCACTGCTGCTCTCCTTCGGGTGCGCTCGCGCGCATGTCACGTGCAATTCGGACGACGCACCCCGATGGTGCGCCCGGTTTTGCCTCCAACCTGTGACCGTCGCGCGGTACGTAACCGGATGCGACGACAGCGGTCCATTCTGCCAGATCCTGCGACCCGATCCGAAATCGACGGATGCGTGCCGCTACCGCCGACGCACCACGTTGCCGGCGAGCACGACGAGATCGGGTCGGGCGGACGCCGGATCGGTCCGCGGGTCGTCGCTGTAGACGATGAGATCCGCCGGCGAACCCGCTGCGAATGCGGGGTGTCCGAGCCATTCGCGCGCCGCCCAACTCGCCGCCGCGAACGCACCGTCGACACCGAGGCCGGCCTTGCCGAGCGCGGCGATCTCATCGCCGATCCGGCCGTGTTCGACCTGGCCTCCCGCGTCCGTACCCGCGTAGATCGCGACCCCCGCGTCGTGGGCGGCACCGATGGTGTCGGCCACCCGACGGTGCAGGTCACGCATGTGCGCCGCGTACACGGGAAACCGGGTCGCCGAGTCGGCGATGTCGGGGAAGTTCTCGATGTTGACGAGTGTCGGCACGAGCGCGGTACCGTTCGCCGCCATCGTCGCGATGGTGTCGTCGGTGAGTCCGGTGCCGTGCTCGATGCAGTCGATGCCGGCGGCAAGGAGCCCGGGCAGGGCGTCCTCCCCGAACACGTGGGCTGTCACGCGGGCACCCTCCCGGTGCGCGGCGGCGATCGCCTCGACGAGGATCTCGTCGCTCCACAGCGGTGCGAGGTCGCCGACGCCGCGGTCGATCCAGTCTCCGACGAGTTTGACCCAGCCGTCACCGGCCCGGGCCTGTCGCACGACCTCGGCGGGCAGTTGCGACTCGTCCTCGAGATCGACGGGCAGTCCGCGGATGTACCGCTTGGGCATCGCGATGTGCCGGCCGGCACGCACGATCCTCGGCAGATCCGTGCGCGACGCCAGGTGCCGGGTGTCGACGGGCGATCCGGCGTCCCGGAGGAGCAGCACGCCCACATCGCGTTCGCGGACCGCCTGCGTCACCGACCCGTCGGTGTCCTCCGCACCGCCACCGAACCGGATCCCGATGTGGCAGTGCGCGTCGACGAGACCGGGCAGAATCCAGCCACCGTCGGAGAGCACCTCCGCACCGGGGATCGGTTCGGGCGCGAAGCACCCGTTCGCGTCGATCCACAGTTCGATCGGTTCACCGTCGGCCAGTGAGCGGCCCCGGACCGCCGTCGGTGTTCCCCGGCCGGCGGTGATCACGGTCGTCCTCCTGGTTCCGTCCGTTCGCCTCAGTTCTTGGGGAACTTCAGCTTCGACAGGTCGAGGCCTTCGAGTCCGGGGGGAAGCTCGTCGAGGCCCTTGGGCATGTTCGACAGGTCGGGCATGCCCGCTCCCATGCCGGGGAACCCGGCGGGCAGACCACCGGGCAGACCACCCCGCACCTTCGGCGGAGTCGGTCCGCGACCCCCCTTCTTCCCCTTCTTGCCCTTCTTCGACCGCTGGTTCCGTTTCGGTCCGGGCATGCCCATACGGCCCGCCATCGCGGCCATCATCTTGCGGGCCTCGAAGAAGCGGTCGACGAGCTGGTTGACGTCGGAGACCTTCACACCCGAGCCGTTGGCGATGCGCAGGCGCCGCGAGCCGTTGATGATCTTCGGGTTGGCGCGTTCCTCCGGGGTCATGCCGCGGATGATCGCCTGGATCCGGTCGAGTTGCTTCTCGTCGACGTTCGCGAGCGCGTCCTTCATCTGGCCCGCGCCCGGCAGCATGCCCAGCAGATTGGCGATCGGCCCCATCTTCCGGACGGCCATCATCTGTTCGAGGAAGTCCTCGAGGGTCAGCTCTCCGGAGCCGATCTTCGCGGCGGTGGCCTCGGCCTGCTCCGCGTCGAAGACCTGCTCGGCCTGCTCGATCAGGGTCAGGACGTCGCCCATGCCGAGGATCCGGCTGGCCATCCGTTCGGGGTGGAAGACGTCGAAGTCCTCGAGTTTCTCGCCGGTGGACGCGAAGAGGATCGGTTGGCCGGTGAGTTCGCGCACGCTCAGCGCGGCACCGCCGCGGGCGTCGCCGTCGAGTTTGGTGAGCACGACACCGGTGAACCCGACGCCCTCGCGGAACGCTTCGGCAGTGCTCACCGCGTCCTGACCGATCATCGCGTCGAGGACGAACAGGACCTCGTCGGGCTGCACGGCATCACGGATACCGGCGGCCTGCGCCATGAGTTCCTCGTCGATGCCGAGACGACCGGCGGTGTCGACGATGACCACGTCGTGCTGCTTGCGCTTTGCTTCCTCGATGCCGTTCTGCGCGACAGCGATGGGGTCGGCGGCGGATACGCCCAGTTCGTTGTCGCCGCCCCCGACGGAGGTGCCCGGGTGCGGCGCGAACACGGGCACTCCCGCGCGCTCACCGACCACCTGGAGCTGGGTGACCGCGCCGGGACGCTGCAGGTCGCAGGCCACGAGCATGGGGGTGTGCCCCTGTCCGGACAGCCACTTCGCGAGCTTGCCGGCGAGCGTGGTCTTACCGGCACCCTGCAGACCGGCGAGCATGATGACCGTCGGCGGGGTCTTCGCCAGGTTCAGGCGACGGGTCTCGCCGCCGAGGATCCCGACGAGTTCCTCGTTGACGATCTTGACGACCTGCTGGGCGGGGTTGAGTGCCCCGTGGACCTCGGTGCCCTTCGCCCGTTCCTTGATCTTCTTGATGAACGCGCGCACGACCGGCAGTGCGACGTCGGCCTCGAGCAGGGCGAGGCGGATCTCGCGGCACGTCGCGTCGATGTCGGCGTCGGACAGGCGCCCCTTGCCGCGCAGGTCCTTCAGGACCCCTGTCAACCTGTCGGAAAGGGATTCGAACACCGAATGCGCTCCTGGTGTGGATCGAAGGTACGGACAATGCTGCGTTCCAGGGTAACGGCTCGCAGCGGTGTCCCGGGTGGCGGCTCGACCCCACCCGGGGTGAGGGCCCGCCTATGCCTGTTCGAGTGGCTTGGGTTCCTGCGCCGGAAGCACCGCGAGCAGCGCCTCTTCGAGGCGTTCCCGGGACGCGCGCGTCGACGCCGCACTGAAATCCACGCAGAACGAGTCGATCACGCTCGAGCCCAGCGTCGTCACCTTCGCCCACCGCACATCGGCACCGAGCTGTTCGAACACCCCGGCCAGCCGGCAGAGCAGACCGACCCGGTCCTCGGCCCGGACCTCGAGCACGACCTGGCCGGGATCGGTCGCATCGAACCAGATCAGCCGTGGCGGCGCCTTCGCGTAGGTTCCGGGCACCGCATGCTCGGGCCGCTCCGGCAGCATCGACTCCCGGGCGGCGCGGTCCTTCGCGTCGAGTTCGGCGGTCAGGTCGAGATCGCCGGAGCCTGCGCGCACCAGATCCTGTCGCAGCAGCCCCGCCGCGGGCGGCGCACCGAACAGCGGTAGCACCACGAACGAGTTGACGGTGCAGCCCGCGTGACTACCGATCGACGCCGACAGCACCCGCAGCCCGTGCAACGCCAGTACCCCCGCGGTGTCGGAGAGCACCCCCGGTGAGTCCGGTGCCACAACCGTCACCGTGTATCCGCGCCCGTCCGCACGGGGATCGAGCGTGACCTGCAGACTTCCCTGCTCGGCGAGGGTGGTCAGCTCGGGATCCATCGGGTCGGGCGCGGGCAACTCCTCCCCCGCCATCACCATGCGGCACCGCCGCACCAGTTCCCGGATCAACGACGCCTTCCAGTCGCCCCACACACCCGGCCCGGTCGCCTTCGAATCGGCTTCGGCCAGCGCGAACAGGAGCTCGAGCAGTACCGGGTCACCGCCCAGTGTGTCGACCACCGACGCGACGGTCGCCGGATCGTCGAGATCCCGTCGTGTCGCCGTGTTCGGCAACAGCAGATGGTGGCGCACCATCGCGACCAGCACCGCGAGATCCGACGGCCACAGACCCATCCGGGAGCCGATCCGTTCGACGAGTTCGGCGCCGACGACGCTGTGGTCGCCGCCGCGCCCCTTGCCGATGTCGTGCAGCAGAGCACCGAGCAACAGCAGGTCGGGGCGCCCGACCCGGGTCGTTGCCTCACCGGCCTGCACCACGGTCTCGACGAGGTGCCGGTCGACCGTCCACGTGTGGACGGCGTCCCGGGGCGGCAGGTCGCGCACCGCACCCCACTCGGGAAGCAGCCGCCCCCACAGTCCCGTACGGTCGAGCGCCTCGATGACGTCCACTGCCGCAGGACCTGAGGCGAGCAGCACCAGGAGATCATCGAGTGCCGCGCGCGGCCACGGCTCACGCAGTTCCGGGGTGTTGTCCGACAACCGTGTCAGCGTGGCCGCCGAGATCGGCAATCCCGTGCGCGCCGCCGACGCGGCGACTCGCACGATCAGTCCCGGATCCTTGCGCGGTCGGGCGTCTCGTGCCAACGCGACCTCTCCGCCGTGTTCGACGACGCCCTCGTCGAGGGGCCGCCGCACCGGACCCCGGCGCAACCGGGACAGGCCGGTGCGAGGCAGCGAGTTGCCCGCGGTGCGGATACCGACGTCGACGGAGTAGCTGATGATCCGGGCGGATTCGGTGAGTACCCGCGCCAGATCGAATCGGTCCCCGATCCGCAGCGCCGCACCGATCTCGTCGGCGTCCTGCGCCCGCAACTGGTCGCGGGCGCGGCGCGCCACTCGGTGCAGTTCGGTCCGGACGTCCAGCAACCGGCGGTGCGCGGCGGCGAGTCCACCGCCCGGTGCATCCGGGCCGAGTCCGGGCATGCCGTCGGTGAGCTGCGCGATGGACAGTGCGTTGAGGAGCTGCACATCCCGCAGCCCGCCGCGACCGCTCTTGAGGTCGGGTTCGGCGCGGTGCGCGATCTGGCCGGTCCGATCCCACCGGGACTGCGTCATCTCGATCAGTTCGTCGAACCTGCCGCGGATCCCGGTGCGCCACTGCCGCCGGACCCCACCGATGAGGAGATTGCTCAGTTCGGTGTCACCGGCGATGTGCCGGGCTTCGAGCATTCCCAGCGCCGCCGTCAGATCGGTCGCCGCGACCTGCAACGCCTGCGGGACGGTGCGGACACTGTGATCGAGCTTGATGTGCGCATCCCAGAGCGGATACCACAGCCGGTCTGCGATGGTCGCCACCGCGGCCGGGTCCATGTCGTCGTGGAGGAGGATCAGGTCCAGATCCGAATGCGGGAGCATCTCCCGGCGACCCAGACCACCGACGGCGACGAGCGCGAATCCGCAGTCCGGTCGGATACCGAGCTCGGTCCCCTTCGTGGTGAGCCAGAAATCGTGCAGGTCGACGAGTGCATCCCGGAGCGCGGGGCTGTCGAGCCTGCGGGTGCGGCCGGTGCCGGCGACGAGGACATCGCGGGCGTCGGCGAGGTCGGCAGCGGTGTCCGGCCCCGGAGACACCGCGGGCCCCGGTCCCGCCGCGTGTGCGGCAGGACCAGGGCCCCGGGTTCCGGCCCCGTTGGGGTCAGAGCGCATCCGAACCTCGTTCTCCGGTGCGGACGCGGACCACGGTCTCCACCGGCGTGACCCAGACCTTCCCGTCACCGATCTTGCCGGTCCGCGACGCCTCGACGATCGTCTCGACGACCTTGTCGACGGCCGAATCGTCGACCACGACCTCGACCCGAACCTTCGGGACGAAATCGACGGAGTACTCGGCTCCGCGGTAGACCTCGGTGTGGCCCTTCTGTCGGCCGTACCCCTGCACCTCGCTGACGGTCATGCCCAGCACACCCGCCTGTTCGAGACCGCCCTTGACGTCCTCGAGTGTGAACGGCTTGACGATTGCCGTGATCAGCTTCATTTCCAGTTCCCTTCCCGGTGCCCACCGGCCGTAGTCGCGGCGCAGTCGCCGGCCATCCGTGTCGCAGGCGAGTCGACCTCACCTGCCATCTTCGTCCACCCGCGGTGTTCGTGTCGCCGGGACACGAACACCGCGTGCGGGCGATGTGTCGTTACTTGAGCGCGGAGACGAAGTCGTACGCGGATTCCGCGTGCTCGATCTCGTCGATACCACGTGCTTCCGATTCGGGCGAGACACGCCAACCCATCGGCTTGAGGGCGAAGGCGATCACCGCGGTGACGACGGCGGTGAACACGAGCGCCACGACCGCGATCACGATCTGGATGACGAGCTGCTTGTAGTCACCGCCGTAGAACAGACCGGTATCGGTGGCGAGGAAGCCGATCGCGACGGTGCCCCACAGACCGGACACGAGGTGGACGCCGACAACGTCGAGGGAGTCGTCGTAGCCGAACTTGTACTTCAGGCCGACGGCGAGGGCGGACAGAACACCGGCGACGACACCGAGCCCGATCGACCCCACGGGGCTGAGCGCGCCGGCGGCGGGAGTGATCGCGACCAGACCCGCGACCGCACCGGAGGCGGCACCGAGGCTGGTGGCCTTGCCGTCGCGGAATCGTTCGGTGGCGAGCCAGCCGAGGATCGCGGCGGCGGTGGCGGTGGTGGTGTTGACCCAGGCCATGCCGGCGACACCGTCGGCGGCGAACGCCGAACCGGCGTTGAATCCGAACCAGCCGAACCACAGCAGCGCGGCACCGAGCATCACGAACGGCAGGTTGTGGGGGCGGAAGGCGGTCTTGCCGAATCCGGTGCGCTTGCCGATGATCAGCGCGAGGACGAGCGCCGCGATACCCGCGTTGATGTGCACGACGGTGCCACCGGCGAAGTCGATCGGGTGGACTGCCGCGGTCAGGCCGCCTTCACCGTCGTCGACGGTGCCGAACATCGCCGCAGCGATGCTTTCCTCCGAACCGGAGAGGAGACCGCCGCCCCACACCATGTGGGCGAGCGGGAAGTACGCGAGGGTGACCCAGACACCGGCGAACACCATCCAGGTACCGAACTTGACGCGCTCGGCGAGTGCACCGGTGATCAGTGCCGTGGTGATGATCGCGAACGTGACCTGGAATCCGATGTCGATGATCTGCGGGTAGTTACCCAGCCCCGGAAGGAAGCCGCCTTCGTCGTCGTAGATGGCGCCCTGGAGTCCGAACATCTCGAACGGGTTCGCGAAGATCCCGCCGACACTCTCGGTGCCGTAGGACATCGACCAGCCCCACAGGACGTAGATCACCGCGATGAGGGCCATCGCACCGAACGACATCATCATCATGTTCAGGACGGATTTGGCTCGCGACATTCCGCCGTAGAAGAACGCCAGGCCCGGGGTCATCAACAGCACGAGCGATGCGGCCATGAGCATCCATGCCGCGTCGCCGGTGTTCACCACTTCCTCCACTTGCAACCTCCCTGTAGACCGCGCCGGTCAGCGCGTTGCTGGAGAAAGCTTGCTGCGGAGATGTTTCGGCGGAAGCGCTGCGCTGTTTCCTCGAGGTGAACGGAACGCGGGCCGGTGTTTCGGTCGTGTTTCGTCCGTTTCGCGACGATCCCCCGGCTCGTGGGAGACGGGGGATCGTGGGGTCGAGGGTGGGCGGCCCGGGGTGAACCCGGGGCGCTACCCCAGCAACGCGTCCACGAAGGCGCCCGGTTCGAACGGGGCCAGGTCGTCGGCGCCCTCGCCGAGCCCGACGAGCTTGACCGGCACTCCCAGTTCGTGCTGGACCTGGAAGACGATTCCGCCCTTCGCCGTGCCGTCGAGCTTGGTGAGCACCACACCGGTGATGTCGACGACCTCGGCGAACACCCGGGCCTGCATCAGGCCGTTCTGCCCGATGGTCGCGTCGAGCACGAGGAGGACCTCGTCGACGGCGGCCTTCTTCTCGACCACGCGCTTGACCTTGCCCAGTTCATCCATCAGTCCGGTCTTGGTGTGCAGCCGGCCCGCGGTGTCCACCAGCACGGCGTCGACGCCACCGTCGATGCCCTTGGCGACGGCATCGAACGCGACGGCGGCCGGATCGGCGGCTTCCTTGCCGCGCACGACCTCCGCACCGACCCGTTCGGCCCACGTCTGCAACTGGTCGGCCGCAGCCGCGCGGAAGGTGTCGGCGGCACCGAGCAGAACCCGGCGACCGTCGGCGACGAGCACGCGTGCGAGCTTCCCGGTCGTGGTGGTCTTGCCGGTGCCGTTGACTCCGACGACCAACAGGACGGACGGGTGGTCGTCGTGCGGGAGAGCACGGATCGACCGGTCGAGGTCGGGACGCAACTCGTCGACGAGGACACTGCGCAGTACGGCACGGGCATCGGCTTCGCTGCGCACGTTGTGCGCCACCATCTCCTCGCGCAGGCGGTCGACGATCTTCGTGGTGGTCGCGGCACCGAGATCGGCGACGAGGAGCGTGTCCTCGATCTCCTCCCAGGAGTCCTCGTCGAGGTCGCCGCCGCCGAGGAGGCCGAGCAGGCTCTTCCCGACGGCGTTCTGCGAGCGGGCGAGGCGCCCGCGCAGCCGGGTCAGGCGTCCGGCGGTCGGTTCGATCTCCTCGATCGGCGCGGGCACCGGAGCCTCCGGCTCCGCGGGCGGGGCCTGTTCGACCGGTTCCGCGAGTTCCGGTTCCACGGGTTCCGGTTCGGCACGCTCCGGTTCGGGCGCGATCTCGGGTTCGGCGGGCTCGGGTTCGGCACGCTCCGGTTCGGGCGCGATCTCGGGTTCGGCGGGCTCGGGTTCGGCAGGCTCGGCGACAGCCGGTTCTTCGGGCGCGGGTGCGGTGGCCGGCTCGGGCTGCTCGACGGTCTCGGTCGCCTCACGCTCGACCGGCTCGGGAGTCGTCGTCTCCGGTCCGGCCGGAGCCGGGCGGGTCGGCGCACGCTCGGGGGCGGGCGCTTCCGTGATCTCCTCGGGAAGCGGAATCGTGCGCGGTGCCGGGGGTGTCGGGGGTGCCGATTTCGGAGCGGGTTTCGGTGCCGGCTCGGGTTTCGGCGGCGCTGTCGCCGTCCCCTGACTGAAACTGAAACCGCTCTGGGCCGTGTACCCGCCCGATCGGTCCTTGGTCTCCGGCGACTCCAGTCGGGCGGTCTCGGGCTTCGTCAACGACACCTGACGACGCCGGTACAACGTCAGGCCCACGACGAGGGCGACGAGGACGACCGCAAGAGCGGCCGCGATGATGATCCAGGCTCCGGTACTCACGCACCCATACTGTCAGGCCTGCAGCTCTTCTTCCGGCTCGGGCACGGTTGTCGCGATGTTCTGTCCCCTCAATCTCTGCGAGATCACCCGGGTGATGCCGTCACCGCGCATGCTCACCCCGTACAACGCGTCGGCGACCTCCATCGTCGGCTTCTGGTGGGTGATCACGATCAGCTGGGACTTCTCCCGGAGTTGCTCGAACAACCCGATCAGACGCCGCAGATTGGTGTCGTCGAGCGCGGCCTCCACCTCGTCCATGACGTAGAACGGGGACGGTCGGGCCCGGAAGATCGCGACGAGCATCGCCACCGCCGTGAGCGACTTCTCTCCCCCCGACAGCAACGACAGCCGTTTGACCTTCTTGCCCGGTGGCCGGGCCTCCACCTCGATCCCGGTGGTGAGCATGTCGCCCGGATCGGTCAGGACGAGTCGGCCCTCACCGCCGGGGAACAGTTTCGCGAAGACCTGCTCGAACTCGCGCTCGACGTCCGCGTACGCCTCGGTGAACACCTGGAGGATTCGCGCGTCGACCTCCTCGACAACGGCCAGCAGGTCCTTGCGCGCACCCTTGACGTCCTCGAGCTGCGTGGACAGGAAGTTGTAGCGTTCCTCGAGCGCCGCGAACTCCTCGAGCGCCAGCGGGTTGACCTTGCCGAGCGTCGTGAGATCCTTCTGCGCCCGTTTCGCGCGCCGCTCCTGGGTGGCGCGGTCGTACGGCATCGGTTGGGGCGCGACGACCTGCTCACCGCGTTCCTTCGCCTGCTCGTACTCGGCGACTTCGAGTGCGGACGGCGGCAGCAACACGTCCGGTCCGTACTCGGCGACGAGGTCGTCGAGTCCGATCCCGAACTGCTCGCCGATGGACTCCTCGAGCTGTTCGATACGCAGCGCGGCCTGCGCCCGGGCGACCTCGTCGCGGTGCACGGCGTCGGTGAGCCGGTCGCGTTGTGCGCCCAACTCGCGGACCTGTTCCTTCACCCGGTCGAGGTGCTCGGTGGCCTCGGCCCGGCGACGTGTCAGCTCTTCGCGTTGCGCGAGTGCCGCGGCCACGACCTCCTCGAGGTGCGCCGCGACCCGGGATCCGGCGTCCGCGACCGCCACCGCGACCGCCGCGGCCTGTCGTCTCGCCGCCCGCGCCCGCTCGGCCCGTGCCCGCGCCTCGCGTTCGGCCTGCGCGGCGCGGCGCAACGAGTCGGCCTTGCCGCGCAGCGACTCGGCGCGTTCCTCGGCCGTGCGGGCCGCGAGCCGTGCCTCGACCTCGACGGCGCGGACTTCGCCGAGTGCGGCAGCCGCCATCTCCCGGTCCGCGGCGGTCGAGTCGGTTGCGGCCCCACCGACGGCGCCGTCCTGTTCCGCTTCCGCCAGCCGCAGCCGTTCCTCGAGTTCGAGGAGTTTCTCCCGCGCGGTGTCCCGTTCGGCTTCCGCCTCGGCACGTTGTGCGAGCAACCGCTCCGATTCCGCGAGTGCGTTGCGGGCCGCCTGACCGAGACGCCCGAGTTGCTCGTACACCGCCGACATCGCCGCATCGGATTCGTTCAACGCCGCCAGCGTCTGTTCTACGTGTTCGGCGCGGTCCTTCTGTTCCGCCAGTGCGCCCGTCAGTGCCGCGGACAGTTCCTCGGAACGACGCACAGCCCGGTCCAGTCCGTCACGGGACGTCTCGATCGCCGCCTGGATCTCGAGGGTGCTCGGTGCCCGATCCGAGCCCCCGTACACCCAGCCCGATCCGGCCAGGTCTCCGGCTCGGGTGACGGCACGCAGGTCGGGGCGCTCGGCGCACACCCGGACACCGGTGGCCAGATCCTCGACGACGACGGTGCGGGCGAGCAGTGCCCGCAGGCCACCGCGCAGATCGTCGGGACACTCCACCACCTCGTGCGCCCAACGGGCTCCGGCGGGAAGGTCACCGGTGTCGTCGGGGCCGGCGCTGTTCGCGGCGACGAACGCGACACGCCCCTGGTCAGCGTCCGCGAGCGCACCGGCGAGATCGGTGGCGACCCGTACCGATTCGACGGCCAGGGCGTCGGCCGCCGGCCCCAGCGCCGCCGCGACCGCCGCCTCGTATCCGGGTTCGAGCCGCACCCGGTCCGCGAGGGCACCGTGGATTTCCCCGTCGCTGCCGCGGCCGAGCAGCCACGCGGCACCATCCTTGCGTTCGAGTCCCATCGACAACGCCTCGATGCGCGCACCCAGCGATGCGACCTCCTTGCCCGCGGCGCGTTCGGCGTCCTGGAGTTCGGTGACGCGTTCGTCTGCGAGGCGCAGCGCGGCGACGGCACGTTCGTGCTGGGCGTCGGCGTCGATCTCCCCGGCGTCGAGGTCGTCGATGCGGGCCTGGGCGGTCTCGAACTCGGCTTGCGCGGCAATACCGCGCAGTCGCGCTTCCTCGATGGCGACGGTGAGGCGGCCGATCTCCGCGTCCACGGATTCGGCGCGGGTACGGACGGTGTCGACCTGTCCGGTCAGGCGGGCGAGGCCCTCGCGACGGTCGGCGACAGCCCGCACGGCCGCCAGGTGGGCACGTTCGGCGGCAGCCGCCAGTTCCTCCTGCGCAGCCAACTGATCCTTCGCGGCTTCGAGGGTGCCGTGCGCGATCTCGACGGCCTCGATCAGTTCCGCTTCCTCCGCGGCGATCCGCTCGGCGCGGGCCTCCATCTCGTCGGGGTCCTGCCCGGGGCGCGCCTCCGGTTCGGTGTCGAGATGCCGGGCGCGTTCCTGCGCGATCCGCACCGTGGCGGACACACGCTCGGCGAGCGCCGACAGGCGGAACCAGGTCTGCGACGCCGCCTCCGCACCCGGCGTCAGGTGCGCGAGCAGTTGTTCGTGGCGGGTCTGCTCGGCCGACGCGTCGTCGAGCGCGGTGTTGACGTGATCGAGGCGTTCACGAACGACGCGTTCCTGCTCGTCCTGCCCCTGCAATTCGGCACGGCGGGTGACCAGATCATCGGCGGCGAGACGCAGCCGGGCGTCGCGCAGGTCCGCCTGGATCGTCTGGGCACGCCGCGCGACCTCGGCCTGCCGCCCGAGCGGTTTGAGCTGGCGACGCAACTCGGCGGTCAGGTCGGTCAACCGCGCGAGGTTGGCCTGCATCGCGTCGAGCTTGCGAACGGCCTTCTCCCTGCGGCGGCGGTGCTTGAGGACACCGGCGGCCTCCTCGATGAACGCCCGCCTGTCCTCGGGCCGCGATTCGAGGATCGCCGAGAGTCTGCCCTGACCGACGATCACGTGCATCTCACGGCCGATGCCGGTGTCCGAGAGCAGTTCCTGCACGTCCATGAGGCGGCACGAGGACCCGTTGATCTCGTACTCACCGGCGCCGTCGCGGAACATCCGTCGGGTGATCGACACCTCGGAGTATTCGATGGGCAGTGCGCCGTCGGTGTTGTCGATGGTGAGTGTGACCTCGGCGCGACCCAATGCGGAGCGCCCTGCGGTGCCGGCGAAGATGACGTCCTGCATCTTCCCTCCGCGCAGCGCCTTCGCGCCCTGCTCCCCCATCACCCAGGTGAGCGCGTCGACGACGTTGGACTTGCCGGATCCGTTGGGCCCCACCACACAGGTGATGCCCGGTTCGAATCGCAGAGTCGTCGACGAGGCGAAGGACTTGAAGCCCTTCAGCGTCAGACTCTTCAGATGCATGACGGAGAACCTTACCGGTGCTCAGCGCTCGACGAAGCCGACGAGGTCGCCGCGCGGCGGATCCCAGCGCTCGACGACGAGGGTCACCTCCCCGGGTGTGTCGCCGGACCGCAGCCACGCGAGGAGCCGCTCGAGGTCGGCGCGGGGCCCCTCCGCGATGACGAGGACCCGTCCGTCGGGATGATTGGTGGCGTGCCCGACGAGGCCGAGTTCGAGGGCGCGGGCGCGCGTGAACCAGCGGAATCCGACACCCTGGACATGGCCGTGGACCCACGCGGTCAGTCGTTGCGATGCCACGTCGGTCACGTCGTCCGTCCTCCTGCTCGTGATGTTGCCGCGGTGCCCGGCCGTCCGGTGGTCACCGGTGCACACGATGGGCCGCGTGCACGGTGCCGTCGAAACCCACGGTGTAGAGGGTGTCGGGATCCCATCCGGGCCCGGACCCGAACGCAACGGAGGACATCATCGGTATCCCTTCCACCACACGGCAACTCGTTCCCGTTTCCGGATCGAGCCGCAGCACCGCACCCGCGAGGTTGAGGGCGATGTACAGGGCGCCGTCCGGGCCCACCGTCAGATCGTCCGGCGACTGGATCGGACCGAGACCGGGCAGGTCGATGCTGCGCACCGGGCCGGTGAGGTCGTTCGCGTCGAGGATGTGCAGCCGGTTCACGAGGTCGAACGTGGTGACCGTGTACACGGTGTCGCCGTCCACGGCGATGCCGTTGACGGATCCGAGGTCGGTGCGGATCACCCGTGGCTCGCCACCATCGGCGGGGATGTGCGTCAAGCCCACCTCGCCGATGTCGCGGGAGGCCAGCAACGAGCCGTCGGGTAGGAGCCCGAGCCCGTTGGGCATCACGATGCCCGTCGCCACGGTGTCCTGTTCACCGGTGGCGAGGTCGATCCGGACGATGCTGCCGTCCGGTGTGCCGAGCACGCCCGCCGCGGTGGTGTTGCCGGTGGCCAGGTACACGCTGTCGCCGTCGACGACGATGCCGCCGGGGCCCGTCACCTCCGCCACGGCGCCGGAGGTTCCATCCGGTGCGATGCGCCGCAACGCTCCCGGTCCGATCAACGAACCGTCGGAGATCAGCAGTCCGCCCCGACCGTCGAACGCCAGATTCTCGAGCGTCCCGAATCCCGAGGCGACGGTGCCGACCTCGCGCAGCGCACACACGTCCGTGTCCGCGGACGCCGGCACCGCGGCGACGAACATGCCGGCTGTCGCGACGGATGCGGCTGCGGCGAGCCGGATCGATCGGTTCCCCATCGTGTCCCCCATCGTCAGCTGGCGTGTCAGGAATCGGCGGTGATGGTCAAGGTGACCTTCGTGCCGGCTTTCAAGGTGCGGCCGACGGTGCACACCTTGTCGACGGACCGCTCGACGAGTGCGAGCAGGCGCTGCTGGGCGTCGGCGTCGAGCTCGGAGAGATCGAGGATCATCTCTTCCTCGAGGTGCGGGTAGACCTCGTTGTCGCGGTCCGCGGCCCCCGACACCTTGATGGTGGCGTCGTAGTCGTCGCCGAGGCGACGGGAGAGCGGGAAGTCGGAGCTCATTCCGGAACAGGCCGCCAACGCGATCTTGAGCAGTTCGCCGGGCGTGAAAACACCCTCGACGCCGTCGGAGCCGATGAGCACCTCGGCCCCGCGGGAGCTGCGGCCGGTGTAGCGGCGGGTGCCGGTGCGTTCGACCCACAGTTCGGTGGGCGTGGAGTTCTGATCGGACATGGGTGGAATCCTGCCATGCGGATACGACGCGGCCCACACCGCCGGCACCGGCCACCGATCGTGGCTCCCGCGACGCGAATCGTTTCCCGCGGCGGTAACAGCAGACGCGCCAAGAGGTTCCGACCGCGGGAGCACTGTGCTGCGGCACCCGACTAGCGTTTTCGCTGGCACACCGGGCAGAAGTAGCTCGAGCGGTTCATGAACCGCTCGCGCACGATGCGCGTGCCACAGCGGTCGCACGGGTCGCCGTCCCTACCGTACGAATGTAGAGAACGCGCGAAGTAGCCGGATTCACCGTTGACGTTCACGTACAGGGCGTCGAAGGACGTACCGCCCTGCGCGAGCGCGTCGGCCATCACCTCGTGCGCCGCATCCAGCACGGCCCGCAGTTTCGGGCCGCTCACCGTATCGGTGCGGCGGGTGCCGTGGATGCGGGCACGCCACAGCGCCTCGTCGGCGTAGATGTTGCCGATCCCCGACACCACCGTCTGGTCCAGCAGTGCACGTTTGATCTCGGTGTGTTTGCTGCGCAACACGGCGACGACGGCGTCGCGGTCGAACCGCGGATCCATCGGGTCGCGTGCGATGTGCGCGACAGGTTCGGGAAGACGGTCACCGTCGACGTCGACCAGCGGTGCCAGTGCCCATCCACCGAACGTCCGCTGGTCGACGAACCGGAGTTCGGCACCGCCGTCCAACACGGTGCGGATCCGCAGATGCTTCTCGTGCGGCACCGTCGGCGGTTGCACGAGCATCTGGCCACTCATGCCGAGATGCACGACGACCGCGAGGTCAGCGGGTTCGACGAGCAGCCACAGGTACTTGCCGCGGCGGCGTACGCCGGTGACGGTCTGCCCTGTCAACTGCGCAGCGAGATCCCGCGGTCCGGGTTCGTGGCGTCGGGTGGCCCGTGGATGCAGCACCTCGACGGCGCGGATCGTCGCACCGACGATGTGCGCGTCGAGGCCGCGACGGACGACCTCGACCTCGGGAAGTTCGGGCACCGGTTACCGGGACTGGTCCGCCGGGGCGTCGACGTCGGTGTTCTGCGCTGACTCGGTCGCCTGGTCCCCGTCGGACCGTCCGGACAGCGTCTGCCACGCCGTGGCGGCAGCCTTCTGTTCGGCTTCCTTCTTGGTGCGACCGACGCCGACTCCGAGTGACTCACCCGCGATGATCGCGGTGGCCGTGAACTCCTTGTCGTGGTCAGGCCCCGTCGCGGTGATCTCGTACGCGGGTACCCCCGCGCCACGTTCGGCGGTCAGCTCCTGCAGGCTGGTCTTCCAGTCGAGGCCGGCTCCGAGCCGCGGACCGCGTTCGAGGAGTTCCGCGAACAGGCGTAGCACCACCTCGCGTGCCACATCGATGCCGTGCTGCAGGTGGACGGCACCGAGCAACGACTCCATGCCGTCGGCGAGGATGCTCGCCTTGTCCCGCCCGCCGGTGAGTTCCTCACCTTTTCCGAGCAGCAGATGCACCCCCAGACCACCGTCGCCGAGACCTCGCGCAACATCGGCGAGAGCGTGCATGTTCACGACGCTCGCACGGATCTTGGCGAGTTCCCCCTCGGGTTTGTCGGGGTGGGTCAGATAGAGCTTCTCCGTGACCGTCAGGCCCAGCACGGCGTCGCCGAGAAATTCGAGGCGCTCGTTGGTCGGCAGACCACCGTGTTCGTACGCGTACGAACGGTGGGTCAGCGCCAGGGTCAACAGTTCGGGTTCCAGAGGGACGCCGAGGGCGGCGAGGAGGGACGTGTGGTCCGCCTCGCCGCCCTCGGGCGTGGTATCGATCGACTTGCTCGTCACGTGACTACCGATGATCAGGCAGGAGAGGTCACCTGACGGCCGTTGTACGTGCCGCACGTCGGGCACGCCACGTGGGGCAGCTTCTTCTCGCCGCAGCCACGGTTCTGGCAGGTGACGAGCGTCGGCGCAGTGGTGTTCCACTGGCTGCGCCGCGACCGGGTGTTGGAACGCGACATTCTGCGCTTGGGGACGGCCACGTCTACTTCTCCTCGTTGCTCTTGCTCTCGGATGCACTGCTGGGTTCTTCGGAGCCTGCGCCGAACGCGGCTGCCAACCCAGCCCAGCGAGGATCCATTATCTCATGCCCGTGGTCCGAATCCGCAATCGCCAGGCGAATACCGCATTCGGAGCACAATCCCGCACAGTCGTCGCTGCACAACGGCTGCAGAGGAAGCTCCAGTCCGACCGCGTCGACCAGAACCGGCTCGAGATCGATCAGATCGTCCTCGACCCGGTGGATCTCGTCGTCGTCGGTGGTCCGGTCGGTGACGCTGTTCGGGTAGGCGAACAGCTCGGTGAGATACAAGCTCACCTCGTCGGTGAACGACTCGAGGCATCGCGAGCATTCTCCGACGGTGTCGGCACGAACTGTACCGGTGACCAGTACGCCCTCGGACACCGACTCCAACCTGAGGTCCAGGTCGATGTCGGCCCCCTCCTCGATCGCGATCAGATCGAGACCGATGCGCGACGGTGACGGAGCGTGCCGCTGCACCGTGCGCGTCGACCCCGGGCGCCGCCCGAGGGAGAGCGTATCCAGCACGAGTCCGGAATCCCGGTCGGGACCCGCAGCGCCGGGACGGTGGGTAGGCACGACTGTCTCACTTTCACGATGTCGGTGGAAAAATCACTGGGCAACCCTGCCATGGTACGCGACGACGCCACCGAACCGGAAACCACCCGAACGTCACCGCAGGTCACCGCGTCAGCAGCGAACCGGCCCGTCGGCGACCCTCGCCGGCACGGTCACCGCCGCCAGCCCGCGCGATGGTCGGCCTCTGCGTAGTCCGGCACCCCCGACACCCGCAGTTGCTGACGCCCGCGGCCCACCGACCGCATCGTGGTGCCCAGGAACTCCTCGAACTCGGCGAGCTTGCCGTCGACGTACTCGTCGCACTCGGTGCGCAACCGGTCCGACTCGGCGTGCGCACCGTCGATGACGCGCGCCGACTCGGCGTGCGCGGCCTGCACGACCTCCGTCTGGGACACCAGCCGTGCCTGCTCCGCCTCGCCGTCCGCCACCGACCGGTCGTACGACGCCTTGCCGGCCTCGATCATCCGGTCCGCTTCCGCACGTGCACGCCCGGTGACGTTCTCGTACTGGTTCTGTGCGTCGGTGACGAGGTCACGCGCCTGCGCCTGCGCATCCGCGACGAGGTCGTCGGCGTGCGCCCGCGCCTCCTGCACCATGCGGTCGGCCTGCGCCTTCGCGTCCGCGAGCATCCGATCGGCGTCGGCGCGGGCGTCGTCGAGCATCGTGCGGGCCGATTCGTCGGCGTCGCCGACGGTCTTGTCGGCCTGCATGCGCGCGTCGCCGATCAACTTGTCGCGATGATCGAGTACGTCCTGGGCGTCGTCGAGTTCCGCCGGAATGGCATCACGGACGTCGTCGAGAAGCTCGAGCACGTCTCCCCGCGGAACCACACAGCTGGCGGTCATCGGAACGCCGCGCGCTTCTTCGACGATCGCGACAAGTTCGTCGAGTGCCTCGAATACCCGGTACACGCCCTACCCCAATCATGATCGACGGAACGGCCGCTGCGACCGTGCCGCGCTCCAGTCTGCCGTAGCACCGGGGTCGACACGGATCACGCGCGGGGGCGTGTCGGTCACGATCGGGTGGAGAATCACCGCTGCGCGGCGCGTTCGGCGATGCGGGCGAGCAGCCGCTGGTGCACCTTCTCCGGAAGCATGTCCGTCACGTCACCGCCGTACGTGGCGACTTCCTTGACCAGGGAACTCGACAGGTAGCTGAACGTGGGGTTGGTGGCGACGAACAACGTGTCCACACCGGTGAGCTTGTGGTTCATCTGCGCCATCTGCAGTTCGTAGTCGAAGTCGTTCGCGCCACGCAGACCCTTCACGATCGCGGAGATCCCGTTGGCCTGCGCGTAGTCGACGAGCAGGCCCTGCCACGAATCCACCCGCACATTGCCGAGGTGGGCGGTGGCGTCGGCGAGCATCTCGAGACGTTCGTCGACGGTGAACATGCCCCGTTTGTTGGGGTTGATCATGACGGTGACCACGAGTTCGTCGAACTGCAGCGATGTTCGGCCGATGACATCGAGGTGCCCGTTGGTGACCGGGTCGAAGGATCCTGGACAGACGGCGCGGCTCATGGGTCAGCACCGTAACAGTCGGCGATCTCGATGCGGGTCTCCCCGTACTTCCGGGTCCGTCCCGGCGTGTAGCCGGCGGGCCACCGTGTCTCGGGCGACCGCGCGGACCGCTCGAGAACCACGATCGAGTCCTCGTCCACCCAGCCGTGCGCCGCCAGTGCCTCGAGCACACCGTGCACCGCCTGCTCCCCCACCGCGTACGGGGGATCCGCGAACACCACGTCGTAGACGCGATCGGCGGTCGCCGCCACGACGGCGGCGACCGGGGCGGTCCGCAGGACCGCCCCGGTCAGTGCCACCGCAGCGATGTTGTCCCGGATCACCGCCGACGCCTTCGCATCGGATTCGACGAGCAGCACGTGCCCGGCACCGCGCGACAGCGCCTCCAGGCCGAGAGCACCCGACCCTGCGTACAGGTCGAGCACGGCAGCTCCGTCGAGGTCGATACGGGCATCGAGCGAACTGAACAACGCCTCGCGCACCCGCTCGGAGGTGGGTCGGGTACCGCGGGGCGGCACCTTCAGGCGCCGCCCCCCGGCCCGTCCCGCAACGATCCGGGTCACGGAATCGCCCGTGTCACTCGGCTGGGTCGGGTCACTCGGCGCTTTCCTCCGTGGACACCACGACGAGGAGATCGCCGCCCTCGACCTGCTGCACCGGACCGATCGCGACCCGGTTGACCCGGCCACCGCGCGGCGCGGTGATCGCAGCCTCCATCTTCATGGCCTCGATCGTCGCGACGGTGTCACCGGCGGCGACGGTGTCGCCCTCGCCGACCACCAGCGTCACCGTGCCCGCGAACGGAGCGGCGACGTGGCCCGGGTTGTTCCGATCAGCCTTCTCCGCCGCCGGAACCTCCGCGGCGATCGACCGGTCCCGCACCGACACGGGCCGCAACTGACCGTTGAGGATGCACATCACCGTGCGGAATCCGCGTTCGTCGGGCTCGGAGATCGCTTCCAGGCCGATGAGCAACTCGACGCCCTTGCCCAGCTTGACCCGATGCTCCTCGCCGTACCGCAGCCCGTAGAAGAACTGGTTCGCGGACAGTTCGGTGGTGTCGCCGTACTGCTCGCGGTGCTCCGCGAACTCGCGGGCCGGGCCGGGGAACAGCAGCCGGTTGAGCGTCGCGCGACGCTCGAGCGACGACCCGCCGAGCCCCTTCTCGTCCTCGACGGTGAGCGGGGTCTCCGGCTTCGGCTCGGCACGCCCGGACAGCGCCTTGCTCCGGAACGGTTCGGGCCAGCCACCGGCCGGGGTGCCCAGGTCACCGCGCAGGAATCCGACCACCGAATCGGGGATGTCGAACTTGCCGGGCTCGGCAGCGAACTCGTCGACCGACACGCCCGCACCCACGAGGTGCAGCGCCAGGTCGCCGACGACCTTCGACGACGGCGTCACCTTGATCAACCGGCCCAGCAGACGGTCCGCGCCGGCGTACGCCGCCTCGACGTCCTCGAAACGGTCGCCGAGCCCCAGCGCAATGGCCTGCTGACGCAGGTTCGAGAGCTGGCCGCCGGGGATCTCGTGGGTGTAGACGCGACCGGTCGGCGCGGGCAGACCCGACTCGAACGGTGCGTACACCCGGCGCAGCGCCTCCCAGTACGGCTCGAGATCACACACCGCCTGCAGATCCAGTCCGGTGTCGAACTCGCTGTGCGCGGCGGCAGCGACGATCGCCGACAACGCCGGCTGGCTCGTGGTGCCGGCCAGCGCTGCCGACGCGCCGTCGACAGCGTCCGCGCCCGCGTGCCACGCCGCGACGTAGGTCGCGAGCTGGCCGCCGGGGGTGTCGTGGGTGTGCACGTGCACGGGCAGGTCGAAGTTGCTGCGCAGTGCCTTGACCAGGGTTGCCGCGGCGGGGGCCCGCAGCAGGCCCGCCATGTCCTTGATGGCCAGCACGTGGGCACCGGCCTCGACGATCTGCTCGGCGAGCTTCAGGTAGTAGTCGAGCGTGTAGATCGTCTCGTTCGGATCGGACAGGTCGCCGGTGTACGACATCGCGACCTCGGCGAGCGTGGTGCCCGTCGCGCGCACCGCGTCGATCGCCGGGCGCATCTGGTCGACGTTGTTGAGCGCGTCGAAGATGCGGAAGATGTCGATGCCCGTGTCGGCGGCCTCCTGCACGAACGCCCGTGTCACGGCCTCCGGGTAGGGCGTGTATCCGACGGTGTTGCGCCCGCGCAGCAGCATCTGCAGGTTGATGTTCGGGATGGCCTCGCGCAGCGCCGCGAGCCGCTCCCACGGATCCTCGTGCAGGAACCGCAGGCCGACGTCGTAGGTCGCACCGCCCCACGCCTCGATCGAGAGCAGTTCGGGGGTCATCCGCGCCACGTGACCGGCGACGGTGAGCAGGTCCTTGCTGCGCACCCGTGTCGCGAGGAGCGACTGGTGGGCGTCGCGGAAGGTGGTGTCGGTGACCCCGACGCCCTTCTGCTCACGCAACGCCCGGGCGAAGCCCTCCGGGCCGAGTTCGAGCAGCCGCTGACGCGACCCGGGTGCGGGCGCCGCCGCCAGATCGATCTTCGGGAGCTTGTCGTGCGGGTACACCGTCGCGACCTTCTCGCCGTGCGGCTTGTTGACCGTCACGTCCGCGAGGTACTCGAGGATCTTGGTGCCGCGGTCCGCGGAGCGACGCAACGTCAGCAGCTGAGGGCGTTCCTCGATGAACGAGGTCGTCACCTTCCCGGCCCGGAAATCCGGGTCGTCGAGCACCGCCTGCAGGAACGGGATGTTCGTGGCGACGCCGCGGATACGGAACTCGGTGACGGCGCGCCGCGCGCGGGCGACCGCCGCATCGAGGTTGCGACCACGGCAGGTCAGTTTGACGAGCATCGAATCGAAGTGAGCGGAGACCTCCGCGCCGACCGAGGTACCGCCGTCGAGGCGGATACCGGCGCCGCCGGGCGTGCGGTACCCGGTGATGCGGCCGGTGTCGGGCCGGAATCCGTTCGCCGGGTCCTCGGTGGTGATGCGGCACTGGAGCGCCGCACCGCGGATGGTGATCGTGTCCTGGCTGAGCCCGAGTTCGGAGAGGCTCGCTCCGGCAGCGATCCGCAGCTGCGACTGCACCAGGTCGACGTCGGTGATCTCCTCGGTGACCGTGTGCTCGACCTGGATGCGCGGGTTCATCTCGATGAACACGTGGTTGCCGCGTTCGTCGACGAGGAACTCGACGGTGCCGGCGCACTGGTAGCCGATCTGCTTCGCGAACGCCACCGCGTCCGAGCAGATGCGTTCGCGCAGGGCGGGGTCGAGGTTCGGTGCCGGTGCGAGCTCGATGACCTTCTGGTGGCGACGCTGCACCGAGCAGTCACGCTCGAACAGGTGGATGACGTTGCCGTGTGTGTCGGCGAGGATCTGGACCTCGATGTGCCGCGGGTTGACGACGGCCTGCTCGAGGAACACGGTCGGGTCACCGAATGCGGCGTCCGCCTCACGGGACGCGGCCTCGATCGATTCGCGCAGCTGGGACCGCTCGAGGACACGCCGCATACCGCGACCGCCACCTCCCGCGACGGCCTTGACGAACACGGGGAATTCCATGGACTCCGACGCCGCGAGCAGCGCGTCGACGTCCGAGGACGGCTCGGACGATGCCAGCACGGGCAGGCCCGCAGCCTTCGCGGCGGCGATCGCGCGGGCCTTGTTTCCGGTGAGTTCCAGGATCTGCGCGGACGGCCCGACGAACGTGATGCCCTCACGCTCGCACGCTGCGGCCAGGTCGGGATTCTCCGACAGGAAGCCGTAGCCCGGGTAGATCGCATCGGCTCCGACCGACACCGCCGCGGCGACGATCTCGTCGACCGACAGGTAGGCCCTGACGGGGTGTCCCTCCTCGCCGATCTGGTAGGCCTCGTCCGCCTTCAGACGGTGCAGGGACTTGCGATCTTCATACGGAAACACCGCGACGGTCCCTGCGCCCAGTTCGTAGGCGGCACGGAACGCGCGGATAGCAATCTCGCCTCGGTTGGCGACCAGCACTTTGGAGAACATTCGACGACGGTACCGCGCCCGACCAGCCCATCCTGACCCGGGATTCCACATCTCGAGACAGAATCACGTTCGCGCGGGACTGTAACGATGCAGTCGGCGAAGCGGTAACACACCCGAAACCTGCACGGTCGCAGAGCCGTAACACCGCGCGGGCCGGCGGCGACCGGGATCCACGATGAGTTTTCCACGCCGACGCGGTCCGTAGTGGGTGTCGGCCGAATCCACCGCCACCACATCCACCGGATCCCGCACGAGAGGTTTCGTCATGCCCCGCACGATCACCGCCCACCTGTTCAGTTCCGTCAACGGTGTCGTCGAATCCCCCGACAGGTTTCAGTTCGATGCGTTCGGCCCGGAAGAAGGCGAGCTGATGAGCAACGCCCTCGACGGCGTGACCGACGTCGTCATCGGACGGAAGCTGTGGCAGGAGTGGTCCGAGTACTGGCCGGGAGCCGACGACCCGTTCGGTGCCTTCATCAATCCGGTCCGCAAGCACGTCGTCACCGGCAGCCTCAGCGGCGACCTCGGCTGGAACAGCACCGCCGTCACCGGCGATCCCGTCGAGTACGTCGAGCGGCTCCGGGAGAGCGGATCCGGCGGTATCACGGTGGCCGGCGGGATCGACACCGTACGCACGCTCTTCCTCGCCGGGGTCGTCGACACTCTCACGCTCACCGTCCACCCCGTTGCGACGGGCGACGGTAGGCGCCTGTTCGACGAATCGGTTCCCCTCACCAGGCTGACGCTCGTCGACAGTGCCGTCACCGGCAAGGGAAACGCCGTGCTCACCTATGCGCTGCGTGGTTGAGCACCGGACCTCGGCGCGCGGCGGGACCGAGTCCGGGTCCGTCCGGGGCGACTACGACTTCTCGAGATACTCGACTCTCTCCGCGTCGAGCGCGGCATCCATCATGCGCGCGAGTCCGGGATGCCGGGACAGCTCCGGATCCTCCTCGGTGATCTGCCGAGCGAACCGCTGCGCCGCGGCGATGACCTCGACGTCGTCGACCAGCGAGAGCAGACGCAGCGTCGTCGCAGTGCCGGACTGCGCCACCCCCAGCACGTCGCCTTCCCGGCGCAACTGCAGGTCGAGTTGGGCCAGTTCGAACCCGTCGGTGGTGGCGGCGACCGCCTCGAGACGTGCCATCGACGGTGCCCCGGGCCGGGCGTCGGTGACGAGAAGGCACAGCCCCTGGTGGCCGCCACGCCCGACGCGCCCACGCAACTGGTGCAACTGGCTGACCCCGAAACGATCGGCATCGACGATCACCATCACGGTGGCGTTCGGGACATCGACACCGACCTCGACGACGGTCGTGCACACCAGCACATCGATCCGACCGTCGTTGAAGTCCCGCATGACGGCGTCCTTCTCGTCGCCCGGCAACCTGCCGTGCAGCAACCCCACGCGCAGGTCGCGCAGCGGACCTCCGGACAGCTCCTCGTACTGCTGCAACACCGACTTCGTCTCGGGTATCTGCGCACGTCCGCGCCCGGCACCGCCGCCGCCAGCGGCGGCGTCGATCGCGGCGGGGTCGAACGCATCCTCGTCTCCGTCGTCGTCCTCACCGATACGCGAGCACACGACGTAGGCCTGCCGACCGTCCGCGACCTCCTCCCGGATCCGTTCCCACGCCCGGTCCACCCACGACGGATGCACCTTCGCAGCGACCACCCGACTGACGATCGGTGACCGTCCCCGCGGCAACTCGGTGAGCGTCGACACCTCGAGATCGCCGAGCACCGTCATCGCGATCGTCCGCGGAATCGGGGTGGCGGTCATGACCAGGACGTGCGGTGAGGCACCGTCGCGCCCCCGCGACCGCAGTTCGTCGCGTTGCTCGACCCCGAAACGGTGCTGCTCGTCGATCACGACGAGCCCCAGATCGGCGAACTGCACGTTGTCCTGGATCAGGGCGTGGGTACCGATGACGATGCCCGCGTCGCCGGACACCGCGTCGAGCAGTGCCTGTCGCTTGCGGGCGACCCCCATCGACCCCGTCACCAGCGTCACGCGGGTCGCGTGTTCGTGGCCATCGAGTTCACCGGCCGCCGCGAGGTCGCCGAGCATGCCCGTCAACGACCGGGCGTGTTGCGCGGCGAGCACCTCGGTGGGTGCGAGCAGCACACACTGGTGCCCGGCGTCGATCACCTGCAACATCGCCCGCAGCGCGACGATGGTCTTGCCGGAACCCACCTCGCCCTGCAGGAGGCGGTTCATCGGGTGGCTGCCGGACAGGTCGGAGGCGATGTCCTCGGCGACGGCGAGCTGACCGGCGGTCAACTCGAACGGCAGCCGCGCATCGAACTCGTCGGCGATCCCGCCGCTCCGCCGCGGGCAGCCCGGCGCCGTGCGCACCCCCACGTCGCGGCGACGGCGGGCCAGCACCAACTGCACGGCCGCGGCCTCGTCGAATCGCAGTCGTTCGCGGGCGCTACCGACGTCCTCCTTGCTGTCGGGCAGATGCACCGCGCGCAGCGCCGCGTCGAGGCCGAGCAGCCCGTGTTCGCTGCGTACCTCCTCGGGAAGCGGATCGTCGACGGTGTCGAGCTGGTCGAGCACCTGCCGGACGCAACGCAGCACCGTCCACGACTCGACGTCCCGGGTCGCCCGGTACATCGGGATGAGTGATCGCTCGAAGACGGACAGGTCGAGGCCGTCGCCACCCTGCGACGCGCGGGCCAGACCGGCGAGGTCGCCGGCGCCGCGCACCCTCGGTGCCGGAACCGGCTCCAGGACGTCCTCGCGCACCTCGGGGAGCACGAGATAGCTCGGGTGCGTCAGGCTCCACTTGTCGCGGAAGTACTTGACGGTGCCCGAGAACATGGCGCGGACACCTGGCCGGATGTTGTGCTTGACCTTGTGCGGGTTGAAGAACGTCACGTCGATCGTGTGCTTGTCGGAACGCAACCGCACCGCGAGCCGGTGCCCCGCCCGCGACTTCATCGGGACGACGTCCGCGGATTCGACGCGGGCGATGATCGTGATGTGCTGCCCCGCGGGGGGCTGATCGTCGCCGAGTTCTGCGCCCTGCGTGGCATAGCGGTGCGGGTAGTGCCGCAGCAGATCCTCGACGGTGGTCATCCCGAACGCCTCGGCGAGCGCATCGGCGGTCTTCCTGCCGAGGAGATGATCGAGTCGGTCCGCGAGTGTGGCCACGGCCGTCCTTTCCGTTCCGAGCGGTGGCCGGCGCGGCCACCGTCACTCGACGCCGAGCTGCAGCAGGTCGCTGCGCTGACCCCCGTGATACACCACGACCTCCAGTTCGGGGTGACGGTCGTCGAGGTGGCGGGTCAGTTGCTCGGCGAGGTCGGCGGGAGCGCCGTCACCGACGAGCATCGTCACGAGCTCACCACCCGCGGCGAGCAACTTGTCGAGCAGCGACACACCCGCTGCCGGTAGATCATGCTCGATGACTACGACATCGTGCCCGGCCGAGCCGAGCGCATCGCCCGGCTCACACGTTCCGACCCAGGTCAGCGCCCGTTCCGTGGCGATCTTCAACGACCCCCAGCGAGTCGCGGCCGCCGCCTCGGACATCGCGTACGCATCGTCGACGGCCGCGCGGCGCGCGTCGTGCACCGCGAGAGCAGCGAGTCCCTGCACCATCGACGCGCTCGGCAGGAACATCACCTCGCGGGCGCCGTCACGGACCTGCGCGCCCAGCGCCACCACGTCCTGCGCGGTCACCGACCCGTTGGGCAGCACGAGCACATCGCGACTGGGCATCGCGCGGATCGCGTCGAGGATCCGCCGCGGCCCACACGGTCCGTCGCAGTGCAGGACGGTCGCGCCCTCCGCACCGAACAGGGCTCCGGCACCGTCCCCGTCGACGACGGTGAGCACCGCGCGGCCGTCGTGCCGCGACTCCGCGGTCGTGCAGACTCCGCCGCGCGCGGCCTCCAGCGCGAAACACGTGATCGTGATCCGGCGGAGCCGGCCCGCCGCGGCACCCGCCTCGACGGCCGCACCGGGGTCGCAGCAGTGCACGTGCACCGACCACCCGGCCGCTCCGTCGCCGACGACGGCCACCGAGTCCCCGAGTTCGTCGAGCCGCCTCCGCAACGCGTCGATGCGCTGGCGGTCGGAGCCGTCGACGAGATACATCACCTCGTAGTCCTGGTCCGCGGTGTCGCCGTGGTGCGCGTCCGCTCCGAGGTGCTGGTGACCGTGAACCGATGTCCGGGAGGCCGGTGCGGGTTCGACGGTCAACGCCAGCGTCCGCTGGGGACGCCGGCCGGTCACGACCTCGACGAGGCAGTCCAGCAGCACCAGCAGACCCAGACCGCCCGCGTCGACGACACCGGCGCGTGCCAGCACGTCGAGCTGCGACGGAGTCTCGACCAGCGCGGCCTCGGCGGCGTCCGCCGCCGCGATCACCCGCTCGGCTGCCGCCGTCCCGGCCGCGGCGACGGCGCCGCGTGCTGCGGCGTGCAGGACGCTGACGATCGTTCCGTCCGCGGGTGCGCTCAACGCTGCGGTGACGGTGTCGCCCGCCCGGCTCAGCGCCCGCGCGATGTCGTCACCGTCGATGGTCTCCGCCCCGGCGACCGCGTCGGCGAGACCCCGCAGGATCTGCGCGAGGATCATCCCCGAGTTGCCGCGGGCGCCGGTGAACGCGCCCCGTGCGAGGGCTTCCGCAACCCCGGACGCGGTGCGGGCACCGTCCACCGGGTCACCGAGTTCGCCGACGGCGGCACGGAACGTGATCAGCAGATTCGTGCCGGTGTCTCCGTCGGGAACCGGGAACACGTTGAGTGTGTTGATCTCGTGGCAACGCTCGGCGAGGGTGTCGACGCCCGACTCCGCCCACCGGCGCAGCATCCGCCCGTCGACGCGTCCACCGCGTTCGTGCACACGATCAACCCTCTCTCCGGTTCTCTCGGCTTCGCTCAGCTCGTCCGGTTCTCAGCCGAAAGAGTAGTCGCGTCGCGCAGGCGGAGCCGGTTTGGCCATCGGGACCTCGATTCGGTAAGCTGGCCGGGTTGCCGCGCACGGGTGGCTGTGTTCCCCGTGTCCAGGTACCACAGACAGAAATATCCACTAGACACAAGGAGTTCGCGACATGGCTGCCGTCTGCGACGTATGCGCCAAGGGCCCCGGCTTCGGGAAGTCGGTCTCGCACTCGCACCGGCGGACCAACCGTCGCTGGAACCCGAACATCCAGAGCGTCCGCGCCCAGGTCGCCCCGGGCACCACGCGCAAGATCAACGTGTGCACCTCCTGCCTGAAGGCAGGCAAGGTCGTCCGCGGCTGAGCAACAGATCCTACGCGAAGGCCCCCGGCGCGAAATGCGCCGGGGGCCTTCGACATTCGTATTGCGTGCCGATATGGTGCCCCGGTGACCGATAACAACCAGTCCCACGTGCGGGTGGAAGACGGAGTCCTGCTGATCGCAGTGGCCACGGCCGAGAACGGCGCCTCCCTGTCGCCCGACGGAATGCAACAGGGCATCGCGGCACTGCGCGCGGCCGGCCCCGACATCGGCGCCGTGCTGCTCGTCGGCGAGGGCGCGAACTTCTGCGCCGGCGGCAACGTCCACGGTTTCGCGGCCGCCGGGGACCGTGCCGCGCATCTGCTCGACGTCGCGAACCTCTTCCACGACTTCGTCCGCGAGATCCACGGCATCGGCGTGCCCGTCGTCGCCGCCGTCCAGGGGTGGGCGGCCGGCGCGGGCATGAGCCTGGTGCTGCACGCCGACGTCGCACTCGGCGGCCCCGGCACGAAACTGCGCGCCGCCTACCCGTCCATCGGGTTCACCCCCGACGGCGGCATGTCCTGGATGCTTCCGAAGGTCGTCGGCCTGGCCCGCGCCCGCGAACTGATCCTCACCGATGCGGTGATCGGCGCGGACGAGGCCGTGCGGCTGGGGCTGCTCAGCCGTATCGTGGCCGACGACGAGGTCCCGGCGGAAGCACTGCGCCTCGCCCGCACCCTCGCGCACGGACCGACCGCCGCCTACGCCGGCATCCGACGTCTGATCAACGATTCGGTGGCACGTTCACTCTCGGAGCAACTCGACGCCGAGGCCGCGTCGATCTCGGCGGCATCGGTGACACCCACCGGAATCGAGGGTGTGGACGCGTTCGTCGAGAAGCGCCGCCCCGACTGGGGGTCGGTGCAGTCCGTCCACTGACCCGCGGAACGGACCGGTGGTCAGGCGAGTCGCCAGTCCACCGGTTCCGCGCCCTGGGCGACGAGCAACTCGTCCGCGCGGCTGAACGGGCGGGAGCCGAAGAATCCACGCGACGCCGACAGCGGTGAGGGATGCGCCGACTCGATCGACGGAACGTTCCCGAGCATCGGCCGGAGGGTCGCGGCATCGCGGCCCCACAGGATCGCGACGAGCGGGAGGTCGCGGGCGACGAGCGCGCGGATCGCCTGTTCCGTCACTCGCTCCCATCCCTTCCCCCGGTGCGACGCCGGGGCGCCCGGCCGCACGGTGAGGACCCGGTTGAGCAAGAGCACGCCCTGCTCCGTCCACGGCGACAGATCACCGTTCGACGGGGTGGGTAGCCCCAGGTCCTCGCTGTACTCGCGGTAGATGTTCGACAGGCTCCGCGGGATCGGTGACACCTCCGGCGCCACCGAGAAGCTCAACCCCACGGCGTGCCCGGGCGTCGGGTACGGATCCTGCCCGACGATCAGCACCTTCACCCGATCGAAGGGGTGGGTGAAGGCGCGGAGCACGTTGTCGCCGGAGGGCAGGTACCGATGCCCCGCGGCGAGCTCGGCCCGCAGGAAGGACCCCATGGCCGCGATGTCGTCGGCGACGGGCGCGAGCGCGTCGGCCCAGCCGGGATCGATGAGGTCCGACAGCGGCCTGGGAGCACGCTCGGCGGTCTGGTCGGTCACGTGTGCAACTCCGGTGGTCGGGGACGGAACACTGCTCGGTCGGCTCAGTCGATGCGGCGGAGCGCCGTGCGGTAGTAGTCGGCGTTCGCGGCGTACATCTTCGCGTTGGGCTCGAACGTGCCCTCGGGCACCTCGAATCCGTCCCGGATCTTTGCGGGGATGCCCATCGCCATGCGACGGGGCGGGAGCTCGAAACGCGGCGGGACGAGCGCGCCCGCAGCGACCTGCGCGCCCGCACCGATCGCCGAACCGTTGAGCACGAGCGAGCCCGAGCCGATGAGCGCGCCGTCACCGATCGTCGCGCCCTCGATGTGCGCGTTGTGTCCGACCACGCAGCGGGCACCGATGACCGTCGGTTCGACCGCGGTGCAATGGATGATCGTGCCGTCCTGGATGTTGGTTTCCTCGCCGACGGTGATCGTGCCGTAGTCACCGCGCAGCACCGCGGTGGGCCACACCGACGCGCGGGCACCGAGCGTCACGGCACCGATCACCACCGCGTCGGGATGCACCCACGCGTCGGGGTGGATGTCGGGGACACGATCGCCGAGAGCGTAGACAGCCATGCGCGCAAACCTATCTCGAGACGTCCGTGTCGCTCCGGGGTGGCGGCGTGAAGCTCTGCCACCCACCCGGCCCGGGGTGCGGACTGCCGGCGACGGTCACGCCGTGACCGTCCTCGACCACCCCGATCCGGTGCCAGTCGTCGGGCAGCGGTACATCGGGCGGGAAGCACGCGGCGAGTGCGTGGTCCTCGCCCCCGGTGAGGACCCACTCCCACGGATCTGCACCGAGCGCGGCCGCAGCAGCCCCGATCGGTGCTGCGGGTTCCAGGCGGTCCGGGTCCAAGGTGATCCGCACCCCGGACGCCTCCGCGATGTGGCCGAGGTCGGCGAGCAGGCCGTCGGAGATGTCGGTGCCGGCGACGGCGCCGGCGACGGTCGCCGCCGGGCCCGCCGCGTACGGCGGGGTGGGTTCACGGTGGGCATCGACGAGTTCGGGGAAACCGTCGTTCCCGGCGAGCAGCAGCGCCAGTCCCGCCGCGGACCGGCCGGTGCTCCCGGCGAGCGCGACGGTGTCGCCGGGGCGCGCCCCCGACCGCAGCAGGGGTGCGTGTCCTCCGAGGTCACCGAGGACGGTGACCGCGACGATCACCTGATCCGCCTGCACCAGGTCTCCACCGACGACACCCGCACCGAGTTCTTCGGCGGCCTCCCCGATCCCGGCGGAGATCTCGTCGAGGACGGAGACGGGCGTGTCGGGTGGGCAGCCGAGCCCGACCAGGAACGCGGTGGGTCGCGCTCCCATCGCGGCGACATCGGCACCGTTCTGCGCGACCGCTTTGCGTCCCACCTGTCGAGGCGTCGACCAGTCGAGGCGGAAGTGCCGTCCCTCGACGAGCATGTCGGTCGACACCGCGACGCGACCGTCCGGTGCGGCGACGAGAGCCGCGTCGTGCCCGGGACCGACCAGGGTCGACACCGGTTGCCGTCGCCCTGCGGTCGCGCGGGCGATGGTGGGGAACTCGCCGACCTCTGCGACAGTGGGCCCGACCGGATCTCTCACTGTGACGGTCGCCTCCTTCTCACACCGGGGCCGGTGCGCGACGTGCCCACGACCGGGCATGCGCCCTCGAAGCACTGATAGTTTCGGTTCACGCTACCCGTCGGCTCGACGCCACCGAGCCCGGCGGGTCACCCGAATCCCGCACAACCGAAACGCAGGAAGCCATGACCGAATCCGATTCCCCCGAACCCGACCGGAACGCCAGCGACGACGGGGGCACCCCGAAGGCCGAGGGCAGACATCCGGCGGTGATCGCGACGGCGATCGCGCTGCCGGTGGCGTTGCTCGTCGGCGTGGTGGTCGCGGCGGTCATGGTGGGACGCAGCCCCGCGACGGGAACGGTCGGTCTCGGCCCCGTTCCCGCACCCGAGGCGGAGTCCGGGTCGTGCACGGACCTGCTCGGGTCGCTCCCCGAGCGGATGGGCGATTTCGCACGGGCCGACCTGGCCGATCCCGCGCCGGTGGGTGCGGCGGCCTGGCAGGATCCGGACGCGGCAGAGGTCGTGTTGCGGTGCGGACTCGATCGTCCCGACGAGTTCGATCAGGCCGCCGCCCTGCAGATCGTCGACGGTGTGCAGTGGTTCGAGGTGTCAGGTGCCGACCAGGGCATCGACGCCAGCACCTGGTTCGTGGTGGACCGTCCCGTCTACGTCGCGTTGACCGTCCCCGACGGTTCGGGACCGACACCGCTGCAGGACGTGTCGAAGGCGATCGCGGAAACACTCCCGCGGCAGGACATCGACCCGGCCCCGATCTCCGGCAACTGACCCGTGCGCACTTCTGGTAGCTCCGGCTACCAGAAGTGCGCACGGCTGCGGCGTCAGGGGGTCCGCATCGTTCCCGTCTCCTGGTAGCGCCGATGGAATCCGAACGCCTCACCGAGCAGGTGCGGCGTCTGGCCGGCGTTCTCCACGGCCTCGGCGCGCTCGACGTAGTCGAGCAGTCGAGCCCGGTAGTCGGGGTGCGCGCAACGGTCGATGACGACCCGCGACCGTCGCCGCGGCGACAGGCCGCGAAGGTCCGCCAGGCCCTGTTCCGTGACCAGTACCTGCACATCGTGCTCGGTGTGGTCGACGTGCGGGACCATCGGCACGATCGACGAGATCGCACCGTCGCGGGCGGTCGACGGGCTCAGGAACAGTGACAGGTTGCCATTGCGCGCGAAGTCACCGGAGCCGCCGATCCCGTTCATGATGCGGGTACCCATCACGTGGGTGGAGTTGACGTTGCCGTAGATGTCGGCTTCGAGCATGCCGTTCATCGCGATGATGCCGAGCCGCCGCACGATCTCGGGGTGGTTGCTGATCTCCTGCGAACGCAGCACGATGTGCTCGCGGTAGTAGTCGATGTTGTCGACCAGCTTCTCGCGTCCGGCCTCCGACAGGGCGAATGCCGTCGCCGACGCGAAGCGGACGGTTCCGTCGTCGATGAGTTGGAGCATGCCGTCCTGGATGACCTCCGAGAAGCAGGTCAGCCCGCGGTACGGGCCCTTCGACAACCCGGCGAGAACCGCGTTGGCGACATTGCCGATACCCGACTGCAGCGGCAGCAGGGTGTCGGCGGGGAGGCGACCGGCCCGCACCTCGTGACCGAAGAAGTCCACGACGTGGGCCGCGATCGCCTCACTGGTGGCGTCCGGGGCCGTCAACGCGACCGCGCTGTCGGGCGCGTGGGTTTCGACCACGGCGACGACACGTGCCGGGTCGATCCGCAGGTACGGCTGCCCGATGCGGTCCTCCGGGGCGGTCAGCAGGATCGGTGTGCGGTGCGGGGGCAACGCGGTGCCGTAGTAGATGTCGTGGGTGCCGGCAAGCGCTTCGGGGATCCACGAGTTGACCTCGAGGACGACCCGGTCGGCGACGTCGAGCCACGTCTTGCTGTTGCCCACGGAGGTCGCGGGGATCAGGTCCCCGGACTCGGTGATCCCCGCGACCTCGACGACCGCGACGTCGACGCCGCCGTGGAAGCCCTGCCACACCTGCTGCGCGACGTGGGAGAGGTGGACGTCGACGTAGTCCATGCGCCCGTCGTTGATGCGTCCGCGTGCGGTGGCCTCGGCCTGGTAGGGCATGCGGAGCGCAATACCGTCGGCCTCGGCGAGTTCACGTTCGACCTCCGCGGAGACGGAGGCACCGGTGAGCAGGCCGACGGTGAAGTCCTCCCCTTCGACGCGGGCGCGTCGGATGCGTTCGGCGAGCACCGGCATGACCGCCTTGGGGGTACCGGCACTCGCGAAACCGCTGATCGCCACGGTGTCTCCGGGGCGGATCCACTCGACGGCTTCCTGCGCCGAGACGATCTTGTTCCGGAACACCTGGCTGCGGACGCGGTTCGCGACCGTCGACCGGAGCAGGGGAGCTGGAAGTGTTGGCATATCCAACACTGTAGCGGGGGACACATTCCTCCCGTCACACCCACCCCGGCCCCGCGACCGCCATCACCCCCCGGGACCCACCACCGACCCGTGCGCACTTCTGGTGGCGGGGGCTACCAGAAGTGCGCACGGGGTGGAAGGCACGATGTCCCCATGAGCATCTCCGCGACCGACCTGCGCGACGAAGCCGAACGCCTGCTCCGCGACCTCGCCGGACCGAACGCACGCCTCCGCGACGACCAGTGGACGGCGATCGAGGCGCTCGTGGTGCAGCGCCGACGCGCCCTCGTCGTGCAGCGCACCGGGTGGGGCAAGTCGGCGGTGTACTTCATCGCCGCGAAACTGCTGCGGGCGCACGGCCACGGGCCCACCGTCATCGTGTCGCCGCTCCTCGCGCTCATGCGCAACCAGGTCGATTCCGCGGCACGGGCGGGCGTGCGCGCCGCGACCATCAATTCCGGAAACGTCACCGAGTGGGACGCGATCCACGCACGGATCGCCGACGGCACGGTCGACGTGCTGCTCGTGAGCCCCGAACGTCTCAACAATCCCGACTTCCACGACCGGGTCCTGCCCGAGTTGGCCCGCGACGCCGGTCTCGTCGTCGTCGACGAGGCCCACTGCGTGTCCGACTGGGGGCACGACTTCCGTCCCGACTATCGCCGCATCCGCTCGCTCGTCGCGGAACTCGGCGACGGCATCCCCGTCCTCGCGACCACCGCCACCGCGAACGACCGTGTCGTCGCCGACGTCGCGACCCAACTCGGTGTCGGGGCCGGGCACACCGACACCCTCGTCCTGCGCGGCGGCCTCGACCGCCCGTCACTGCACCTGTCGGTGGTCCGCATCGACGAGCCGGCCCGACGCGCCGCCTGGCTCGCCCACCACCTCCGCGAGCTACCCGGGTCCGGCATCGTGTATGCGCTGACGGTCTCGGCGGCGCACGATCTGGCGGCGCTGCTCACCGACCACGGCCACACGGTGGCCGCGTACACCGGACAGACGGACACCGCCGAACGCGAGCAGCTCGAGGCGGATCTGCTGGCCAACCGGGTCAAGGCGCTCGTCGCGACCTCCGCCCTGGGGATGGGATTCGACAAACCGGACCTCGGATTCGTCGTACATCTCGGTGCTCCGTCCTCCCCGATCTCCTACTACCAGCAGGTCGGACGCGCGGGCCGCTCCACCGACCGCGCCGAGGTGATCCTGCTCCCCGGCGCGGAGGACCGCCGGATCTGGAAGTGGTTCGCATCCGTGGCCTTCCCCGAGGAATCACTCGTGCGCACGGTCGTCGACACCCTCGACCTCGAGCGTCCCCTGTCGACCCCCGCGCTCGAGCCCCGCGTCGATCTCAACCGCTCCCGCCTCGAGATGGTCCTCAAGGTCCTCGACGTCGACGGTGCCGTGCGCCGGGTCAAGGGCGGATGGATCGCCACCGGACACCCCTGGGTGTACGACGCGCAGCGGTATGCGCGACTCGAACAGGCGCGCGCCGCCGAGCAGGCGGCGATGCTCGAGTACGAGCGCACCGACACGTGCCGGATGCTGTTCCTGCGTCGCCAACTCGACGATCCTGAACTCACCCCGGACACACCCGGATGCGGCCGCTGCGACAACTGCACCGGTGTGCACCGCAGCACGACGGTCGATGACGCCGACGTCCGACGCACCCGGGAGCGACTGGAACGTCCGGGCACCGATCTGCTGCCCCGCAAGCAGTGGCCCACCGGAATGAAGACGCTCGGCGTCGACCTGGCCGGGCGGATCACCGACGGACCCGAACCCGGCCGCATCCTCGGGAGGCTCTCCGATCTGGGGTGGGGCCCGCGGCTCCGCGCACTGCTCGACGCACCGGACGGCGAAGCACCCGAGTCGCTGATCCGCGCCGCCGTCGCGGTCCTGGCGGCCTGGGACTGGACCGAACGCCCCACCGGGATCATGGCCGTCGACTCCCCCACCCATCCGATCCTGGTGACCTCGCTCACCCGGGAACTCGCCCGACTCGGACGCCTGACGGATCTCGGTGTGCTGCGCCACCGCCCGGGCCGTCCACCGGTCACCGCCGCGAATTCGGCGTACCGAGTTGCGGCACTGATCGATGCGTGGGTACCACCCGTTCTCGACGGACACCGGGGCCCGGTGCTGCTGATCGACGCGGTGACCGACACCGGGTGGACGATGACGATGGCCGCGCGCACGCTCACCTCCGCAGGCGCGGAATCCGTCCTCCCGTTCGCGCTCGCGAGCCCGAAATAATCGTTCGGATCGCACCCGATGCTACACCGATGTGACAGGGCTCACATCGACTGCCTCACCTGGGCAGAGTCGGGCAATTCGGAACAGAATCGGACGTCGGGGGTGAATTCGAACCTCGTCCTTGTTAGGTTCGAAGCACTTATGAGGCCCGTCATGGAAAGCAGTACCCCAACCCCCGAACCGGCTGAAGTGAGTTTCCGGGCTCCGCGGATCTCCGACGGACAAAGGTTGTGGCAGATCGCCCGCGATTCGCAGGTTCTCGATGTCAATTCCGGTTATTCGTACGTTTTGTGGTGTCGCGATTTCTCCGATACCTCGGTCGTCGCCGTCGACGAGACCGACCGCCCGGTAGGGTTCATCACCGGCTACCTGCGTCCGGAATCGCCGCAGACGCTGTTCGTGTGGCAGGTGGCCGTCGACGCTGATCAGCGCGGTGGCGGAATCGCCGGACGTATGCTCGACACGTTGCTCGACCGCCTGCGCCGATCCGGCGTCACCCGACTCGAGACCACCGTGAGCCCCGACAACGCCGCGTCGATCGCGATGTTCACGGCACTGGCACGTCGCCGCGGGACCCACATCACCCGTTCGGACCTGTTCGCGCCGGACGATTTCCCCGATTCACATCAGGCAGAAGATCTTTACACGATCGGTGATTGACCCGGCCGTTTCCCGCCGGATTCACCGTCGCATTTCCACAGGAGGAGCAATAAAATGACCGTCCTGGATCACAAGCCCGAAACCTCTTTCGGCAACAATGTTTTCGAGCGCCTCGAATCCGAGGTGCGCAGCTACAGCCGCGGGTGGCCCGCGGTGTTCGAGTCCGCATCCGGATCCTGGCTCCGCAGCGAGGACGGGAAGGACTACCTGGACTTCTTCGCCGGCGCCGGAGCCCTGAACTACGGCCACAACAACCCGGTCCTCAAGTCGGCCCTCGTCGACTACATCATGAGCAACGGCATCACCCACGGCCTCGACATGGAGACCGTCGCCAAGCGCAACCTCCTCGAGACGTTCGAGCGGGTGATCCTCAAGCCGCGCGGCCTCGACTACAAGGTGCAGTTCCCCGGCCCGACCGGCGCGAACACCGTGGAGTCCGCGCTGAAGCTGGCCCGCAAGGTCACCGGCCGCGAGTCCATCATCAACTTCACCAACGCCTTCCACGGGATGACGCTGGGCGCCCTGTCGGTGACCGGCAACTCGATGAAGCGCGCGGGCGCCGGCATCCCCCTGGTCCACGCCACCCCGATGCCGTTCGACAACTACTTCGACGGTGTCACCGAGGACTTCCAGTGGTTCTCGCGCGTCCTCGACGACTCCGGCAGTGGTCTGAACCGACCCGCCGCGGTGATCGTCGAGACCGTGCAGGGTGAGGGTGGCGTGAACGTCGCTCGCGCAGAATGGCTTCGGGCGCTTGCCGACCTGTGCGCCGACCGCGAGATCCTCCTCATCGTCGACGATGTGCAGATGGGTTGCGGCCGCACCGGTGCGTTCTTCTCCTTCGAAGAGGCCGGGATCGTCCCCGACATCGTCACGCTGTCCAAGTCCATCGGCGGCTACGGACTCCCGCTGGCGCTCACCCTGTTCAAGCGCGAACTCGACGTGTGGTCGCCCGGCGAGCACAACGGCACCTTCCGCGGCAACAACCCTGCGTTCGTCACCGCGACCGCCGCGCTCGAGGAGTACTGGACCGACGATGCGCTCGAGCGTGGAACCCTGCGCAAGGGCGAGCGGATCCGTCAGACGTTCATGAATCTCGCGGACATGTTCGACGGCGTCTCCACCCGCGGCCGAGGCCTCGTCCAGGGCCTGGTGTTCGACGATCCGTCGGACGCCCAGAAGGTGTGCGGGCTGGCGTTCGAGCGCGGCCTGCTCGCCGAAACGTCCGGCCCCTCGGACGAAGTCGTCAAGCTGCTGCCGCCGCTGACCATCAGCGACGACGACCTCGAATTCGGCCTGAACATCCTCGCGGAAGCGACGGCCCAGGTCCGCGCCTGAGCGCGACGGCCCACAGATCCACCGGAAGGAATTCCCGCACACCATGATCGTCCGCACCACCGACGAGATCACCGACACCGAACGCGACGTCACCTCCGAGGACGGCCAGTGGCGCAGCAAGCGCATCGTCCTGGCCGGCGACAAGGTCGGCTTCTCGTTCCACGAGACCACCATCGAGGCCGGGACCGTCAACGAGTTCCACTACGCCAACCACATCGAGGCGGTGTGGCTCGTGGAGGGCGTGGGCAAGCTCCGCGACCTCGACAACGATGTCGTGTACGACCTGGCGCCGGGCACGATGTATCTGCTGAACGGACACGAGCGGCACCGGGTCGAGCCCGAGACGCGGATGCGCATGCTGTGCGTGTTCAATCCGCCCGTCACCGGCCGCGAGGTCCACGACGAGAACGGTGTGTACCCGCTGATCGTCGAGGAAACCGCCTGACGATTCCACCGGATGAGACGTGACCGATGCGGGGCGGACGCCTAGAGTCGGGGCCATGGCCCTGCAGCGTCCGCCCCGCATCGCGATCGGACCCGAACCCGACGCCACCTTCGGGCAGGCGGTCACCGCCGGTGGTGGTGTCGTGGTCCCCGTCGACACCGACCCCGACGCCCTCGTGTGGACGGCGATGCCCGAGGGATTCCCCGACGAACTCCCCGCATCCGTGCGTTGGGTGCAGATTCCGTCGGCGGGTGTCGAGCAGTGGCTCGCCCGCGGCATCGTCAAAGCGCATCCGCAGGTGCGGTGGACCTGCGGCGCGGGTGCGTACTCCGCCACCGT
>Ga0123335_1000084_pt1 | contig 130694 bp, 113 predicted proteins | sample BiotimSIPDNA_2_FD_89707 | JGI IMG/M metagenome (GOLD analysis project Ga0123335, IMG submission 89707) | Anaerobic biogas reactor microbial communites from Washington, USA - Biogas_R2 time_0 SIP DNA | ecosystem: Engineered > Bioreactor > Anaerobic > Unclassified | place: Washington, USA... | reverse complement strand
GCGGCAGAATTATAAAAATAACAATAAAACAAATTAATGTTTTTCGCATTAAAATCCCTCGTAAATTTTTACTTTTGTATTTTTTATTTGTAAACAGCAGGCAGGTAATTTTTCCTCTGTACCGCCAAAACTTTTTGCTGTTTAGGTTTACAAATATAAAAAAGGGGGGGGGGTAAATGTCAAGCAATTAATAATTTAAAATGAAGCCAGTCCCGTGTTTTTTACGGAGAATTAAGGATTTTTTAAAATAAAATAACCGCCTCAGGCGGGCAAACAATAATTCTTAATTTTTAATTATTACTTCTTAATTACTTCAGCACAACAATTTTCTTTACACCCGATTCGTTGTTTTTTAGCAGCCTGATGTAATATGTTCCGGTTGCAAGATCCTTTGCATCAAATCCAACACTATGTTTCCCTTTTCTTTGGGTTTCGTTTGCAAGTATGCTGATTTTTTGTCCCATACAATCGAATACCGAAACATTTACTTTTGCATCTGCCTCCAGTTCGTATTCAATTGTTGTCTGCGCGTTAAACGGATTAGGCCAGATAACAAATTCTATTTGTCCCGCCGAGGCTTCAACACTTTCAACTTCAGTTACAATAGGAGTACCTAAAATACTTAAATCGCGAATTGAAATAAAAGGTATAAACTGATTAAAAGCGGCTTCCTCGGTGTATTTATCTATCAAGTCTTCCCTTGTAAGATATTCCACCGAAAACACAGGTTTATTTTGATCCAGAAATTCCTGAAGTGTGTTTAATCTTTCCATATCCGGATTATAGCTGTTGTTTTCATCTTTGTCCCCGTAAAAGAAAACGTCCTCAATACCAATTGCATCGATGCTGCTGAAATAAGTTTCGTAAAAATCATCGTTAACATTCGGTTCGTAAATTATAAATTCGCCGTTTTGCGGAATTATGAAAAATCGTCCTTCTGTTTTCGAATCGACATATTCGCGTATTGATGCAATAAATTCAACCATTAAGGAATCCGCTTTCGGTTCAACGGGATTTATCTCCATCCAATAATAGTAATTATCCACAAGATCCAAATAAATTCCGTCGAATCCCTGGGCTATTATTTTATCGATATACGAAAATACAATCTCCTGCCATTCCGGATACCAGTATTTTACTTCATAATTTCCTTCCCAATCCGGATTTTCTTCGCCAAGCCATTCGGGTGCGGAAGCATCAGGAACTCCGTTTTTGTCGGCATCCCATTTATTCTGCCAATAGTATCTATAAGTCTCGGCTTCGCCAATTGATAAATAACTTATAACTTTTTTGCCGCTGTTTTTAATTATGCTTATTTCAGATTGCGAAAACTTATTTTCGTCAGTTCCGTCGGAAGAATAATCAATTACAACAAGTTCAAATCTTTCGTCATCGGCAATTTCCTGAATGTTAATATCCTGAAGCTGATATGCCCAGGAGGTTATTCCGGATAAATTGTTTTGAGCTTTTATTATCGAATTATTTAATAAAAACAGACATAATAATATTAAACTGTATCTGAAAACCATAAAAATTCCCTGAATTTAATTAATAAAAAAAGCTGCAAATTACACAGCTTTTAAAAATTAAATTTGAACGTATTTGGATGCAATTGCGCCGCAGATTGGACAGCTTGCTTCGGGTTTGCCTATTTCAATATGACCGCAAATAGGACACAGATAAATTTCCGAAACATCTAAATCTTTTCCTTGTTTTACAGCTTCAAGCGCTCTGCTGTAAAGTTCGGCGTGAACAGCTTCGGCTTTTGCTGCATAATCGAACATACGTTTTGCTTTATGTCCTTCATCATTAGCTTTTTCAATCATAGGAGGATACATTTGTTCAAACTCATAAGTTTCGCCATCAATTGCAGCTTGAAGATTTTCAGCTGTAGAGCCAACTGCTTCGAGCGCTTTTAAATGACCTTCGGCATGAATTCTTTCGGCTTCGGCTGTAGTTACAAATAATTTTGCTATATTTTTAAACCCATCCTGCTCGGCTTTTTTGGCAAATGCACGGTATTTCTGGTTTGCCTGGCTTTCTCCGGCAAAGGCTTCTTTAAGGTTTTCTTTTGTTGCAGACATTAAAACTCCTTTATTTATTCAATTACAAAAACAAATCTGTTGTTATCCGATTTTAAAATCAGTCCGCAAATATCGAGATATTCTTTGTAATTCTCCACCGGAATTATTCTTTTCTTCCAGTTTAATTTTCGCGAATAAATCATTTGTCCGTCTTTAAAATCATATTTTGCACAGAAATCTGCAATATTGTTGCTGAATTCAACTTTTTCGGGAATTGTTTCTGCTTTTATCTGAATGGCTAATTCCGTTTCCCGAATGAAACATATTATCTCAAGATGTTTATATATCGAAACTTACGCCAGCTAAAAAATTAAATTTCGGCAATTTGTACCCTGCATCTATTTCATATTTCCAGTTAAGGATATTGTTAAGTTTTAAATAAACATTTACCGGTCCGGCAACCTGGGCATTAAGAAGAACATCCACAACAGTATAACGGGTTTTCTTTTTAGAAGCCAGATCGGTAGTAAGTCCGTTTACGTGTTTTAAGTTTACATTTCCCCGCAAAATTGAATAAGCGTAACCGGCAGATATATTCAGCTGATGCTTTGGTGCATATTTAGCATCGTATTTTTTATCGGTAAATGCATAATTCACATTAAAATTCAAATCCTCTGCAGGATAAAAATCCACCGAAGCTTCTATCCCTTTATTGTTTAATCTGCCGGAATTTATTTTCTGCATTCTTCCTATTGCCGGATTTCTTACTGACTGAATTATATCGTAACCGTTAACCGTAAAGAATGTGAGGCTGCCGAAAAGAATATTTCCTAAAAATTTTGCGTCTGCACCTATTTCAAAATTTACAACATTCTCGGGGTTCAGCTTTTCGTTGGCAACAGGGAAGAAATATAAATCCACTATTGTAGGGCTGCGGAATCCTTTTGATATACGTGTTTTAACAGTATAATCGGGGCTGAATCTGTAAGATATTCCTGCCTGAGGAGTAAAAAAACCGCCAAATATCGAACTGTAAGTATACCTTACGCCGGCATCTGTGTTCAGATTTTTAACCGGAGTTATATTAGCCGATGCATAAAATTCGGTTTCGTTGCTGTGAAATTTTTTAAAATTGTTCTGTCCCATCATAAAATATTCGGCATCTCCGCCATAATATTTATAATCAGTCCCAAAAGTAAAAACACTTTCACCTGCGCGGTAATTCTGGTAAAATGTTATTCCTGTATTTACGTCGTCCGAATTCCAGCCGTCGTAAAATTTATGATCGCCGAAATTATAAAAAGCACGCAAACTTCCGTAAATATCGCCGAAATTATTATTAAGTGAAAGAGCATATCTTCCGCGGAGATATTTATATTCGGCATTGTTAAGCGGTTTTTCTATCGTCCCGGGATCGAAAAATTTGTTTGATGAAAGCGAAGCCTGCAAATCGATATTAAATTCCGGATTAAATTCGTAACCTGCAGATAAAAATCCGCCTGTAGAATTAAACCTGTCGTCAGCATCTTTCCTGTGACCGTCTGTGGAGCTGTAATTCATCGAGGCATTGATGTTTAATTTTCCGAAATATATTTTAGACATTCCGTTAAAAACCCTTGTATTAAAAGAACCTTGCTCTGTGCCTATTCTTACTTTGTTTTTTCTTTCCTTACTGCCGGAAGTTATAAAATTAACAGTGCCGCCCATAGCGTTCGATCCGTAAAGAACCGATGCAGGACCTCGTATAACTTCAATTCGTTCGATATCAGAAGAAAAATACGAATCGGATATCGGATGTCCGAAAAGCCCCATAAACTGCGGCTGCCCGTCAATAAGCACCAAAATATTCGTATTAGGATCACCGCTGATTCCGCGCATACTTATCTTGCCTGCTGCAGGTGTGCTTACGCCGAAACCGGTTACGCTTTTTTCGCTTAAAAATAGACCCGGAACATTTTGCGACAATACGGGAAGAACGTTTGTTTCTCTGCTTTCGGAAATTTGTTCATTTGTTACTACGGTAAGACTATATGGAATTTTACTTTTTTCAATTTCGTAACGTGCGCCTGTTACAACAAGCGGGTCGAAAACATATACTTTTGCAGAATCGAAATCACCTGCCAGACAAAAATTGACTGATAAAACAAAAATTAAAAAGACTAATTTCTTCACCTATACTCCAAACTTTTAATTAACTAAATTAGAAAAAAATAAAAATTGCGAACCTGAATATACTAAACTTAGCTTTATTAAATCAGAAAAAGCCATATAATAATGGGTCTTATTCTTTATATTTAGGCAGTTAAAACTTGTCTTTAGGATAATTATGATTTTTGAACATTTTGCTTTGAACATCGAAAAGCCTTCCGAAATGGCTGACTGGTACGTAAAAAACTGCGGGATGCAAATTGTTTTTTCATCCGATGAAAATGTTGTTGTAAGATTTCTGGCTGATAAAACCGGCAGAGTTGTTACCGAAATTTATAAAAACATTTCACAGCCTATTACCGATTTTTTAACAAAACATCCGCTGGAATTTCATTTTGCTTTTATTGTAAAAAATGCCGAGAATGAGAAAAACAGGCTGATACAAGCAGGAGCAACCCTTTTCGAAGAAATTTTCCCGGCGGACGGTTCGCATCTTGTTATGCTTCGCGATCCTTTCGGAATGCCGCTTCAGCTTTGCCAGCGCGCCAATCCGATGATGAAAATAGATTAACTTAAAAATTCCAAACAAACATATTCGATTGTTTTCGGACAAATTACAAAAAAGAATTGAGTAATTATTTCATAAATTTGCATATCAATTTTTAATTTTCAGGAAGTTTTGAATCCGGACAAAATATATAAGTTTTCGCAGGATTTTACCGAAACCGTTAAAAAAGCAGCAGATTCTTTCATTGAGGAAAGTGAAATCAAAAAGCTTTTTTCGTTGATGGAAGCAGAAACAGCTGATTACTATTTTACTCGGGAATCTGAAACCAATCTTATCAGAATTCTAAATTCGGCATACGATAAAGTTTCTCTTTTTACCGATCTGCTGAGATATGAACTTCTCCGCGAAATTATAATTGCTGTTTCAGCAAACAGCAATTATCTTACCGATATTCTTGTCCGCAACCCCGAATATCTTTATTCTCTTTTTAATACCGATTATCTTAACTCAGATTTAAATGACGAATCCTGCCGAAATGAAATTTCGCTGCAGCTTCAGAAGTTTAAAACTCTTAATTCGAAATTGAATTATTTAAGAAATTTCAAACGCCGCGAAACTCTTAAAATCGGGGTTAAAGATATTATTTTCAGCACAGAACTTTTAAAAATAACTGAACAGCTTTCAATTTTGGCAAGAGCTGTCAATTCCGAACTTTTTTATCTTTGCTACAATGAGACTATTAGTAAATATAATATTACCGAAAAAATCGACAGATTTTGCTTGGTTTCTTTAGGCAAGCTTGGGGGGAACGAGATTAACTACAGTTCCGATATTGACTTAATGCTTTTTTTCGATAACAACGAGATAAAAGGAAATGCAGGACTTACTTTTTTTGAAGTACTATCAGAAGCTGTTCTGCTTTTTATTAAACATTCATCCGAAATGACCGAAAAAGGTTATATATTCAGGGTCGATTTCCGGCTACGCCCCGATGGCAAGAACTCCCCTTTGTGCCGAACCATAAACGATTTTATGCGCTATTACGAGGCAAAAGGAGAAGATTGGGAACGGCAGATGCTTATTAAAATGGATTTTCTTTGCGGAAACAAGTATCTGTTCGATCAATTTAAGAAATTTATAAGCGCGTTTATTTTCCCCACTACTTTTACAGTTTCGCCGCTGCTGCAAATTGCCAAAATGAAAGCAAACATCGAGTTACGCACCGGATCGAAAGATGATGTGAAACATTTTCCGGGCGGAATACGGGATATCGAATTCAGCATCCAGGCATTACAGCTGCTTAACGGAGGAAGATTAAAAGACATACGTTCCGGAAATACCCTTGTTGCAATATCCCTTTTGGAACAGAGAAATATCCTAAAAGAGAAAGAAGCTGAAATGCTTAAGGAAGCATATGTATTCTTCCGGAAAACAGAGCATTTTTTACAGCTGATGAATGACCTGCAAACTCACGAAATACCCAAATCGCTGGAATTTGTTGAAAAAATTGCAGCTTACCTTAAGTTAAAAAATGCTTCCGAATTTAAACATTTGATGGCAACGCACAGAAAAAATGTAAGAAACTTTTTTGAAAGCCTTACCATCCAAAACCAAAAAGAAATAAACGAAATGAGCATCTTGAACAATCTTAGTTTCAGCGATAAAAACCGCGCAGAAAAAAACATAAAATTCCTTAAACAAGGTACCGGACTTTTAGGACAAAAAGAATTCGATTCACGGACAATAAATCTTTTCGATAAAATTGAACCAGCTCTTTTAAAATATCTGTCGCAGGCTTCCGATCCCGACAGAGTATTAGAAAATTTTGTAAAAATAATCCGTTCGGTAAAATTTCCTTCTATCTGGTACACAGAATTTGCGAACGAAAAGTTTTTTATATCGTTTCTTACCATTTGTGAATATTCGCAAAAAGCTGTTGATATGATGAGCATTAACAAAGAACTAGGGGAATTTTATCTTACGCGTGCTTGTTTTACATCCGATTTTAGTTCGCTTTTACCAGGGATTTCCAATGATCATATCATTTTCTCTTTATGCATTCAGTTCGCGTTGAAACTGATTAATCATCAAATTGTATCGCGCACATTAAGCGAATTAGTCCACTACCGGATTCAGCAGGCTGTTGATAATAAATATATTAAACATAATTATTTTATTGCGGGACAAGGAAGTTTCGGGATTTCGGAGATGAATTTTGCTTCGGATGTCGATCTTACAATTATTGCCCTGCGAAAAGAAAACGATCCGGTAATTGAAAATGATTTTGAAAATTTCATGGTAGAATCGCGCAGCTTTCTTTCGCCTTTTCCGGTTGATTTCAGGTTACGTCCCGAAGGGCAAAAAGGTCCTTTGGTTTGGGATATACGTAAATATGAAACATATCTGAAAAACCGAGCCCGCATCTGGGAATTTCAGGCGCTTTCCAAAGTATGTTTTTGTACCGGCAATCCTTCTCTTTACGAGGATTTTCTGGCAATTATCGAAAAGCAGCTTTCTTCTTTTAAACCGGAAGAATTGAAGAAAAACATTAAAGAAATGTACTTATCTATTTTACGCAGTAATTTATCACCTTTAGGCACAAGTTTTAACACAAAAAAAAGCAAAGGCAGCATAATTGATATTGAATTTGTTTTGCAGTATCTGCAAATGCTCGATCCTGCAAATTACGTTGCAATGAACTGCCGCAATAACCTTCAAAAAATTAAATTCATTACCGGATTCAAATCGGAATACGATTTTATTTCACCTTTGTACGATAATTTTACAGAATTAAAAACTATTGAATTAGCAGTGCAGACTTTGTTTAATCAGAATAACACTATTATCCCTTCCGATAAAAATAAAAAACGGCTGCTTTCTGCTTTTTTAGGATACAAAAATGATGAGCTTGATTTGAAATTAAAAAAGATAGCCGCAGAAAATTCGAAAATATTCGAAAAGGTTTTTTCAAGTTGATTAAAAATTTAATTTCGAAATATTTCGCCTCAATTTCGGGACTGATTGTATTTTTGGTTTATCTTTTCACTTTAGCTCCCACAGTTGTTAAAATTGATTCAGGTGAACTTGCAGCGGTTCAATATACTTTGGGCGTTGCTCATCCTACAGGTTATCCCGTTTTTACAATCATCGGATATCTATTTCAGCAAATATCATTGCCTTTAACTCCAATTTACAAATCGAATATTTTAAGTGCTGTTTTTTGCAGCATAGCAACAATATTTTTCATCAAAGCTGCATTCAATTTTTTATTCCTTTCATTTTCTGGATTTTATGAACCTATAAAAACAAAAAATAAAAAGGAGAAAAAGAATTCAGTTTCCGAAAAACCTATGCTGAAGGAAACGCATCTCAAATTTTCAGCGGTTCTTTCGGGATTTATACTTTCATTCAGCAAAACTTATTGGCTCCAAAGCACCTCAGTAGAAGTTTATTCTCTGCAATTACTTTTTTTCAGTTTAATTTTACTCGCGCTTTCCAGAATTTCTAAAAACATTTTAAACGGAGAATATTCTTTTAACAATTGGATATTTTTAAGCATTTCATTTGCTTTCGGGTTCCTGAACCATATGACCACATTGCTGTTTATTCCTGCAGCAATTTATTTATTTTCCCGCCAGTACAAAATCAAAGCTGTAAGTTTTATTGATATTATTAAGTTTTCAGCAGTATTTACTATAATTTTAGCCGCCGGGTATTCTTACATTCTTCTGCGCGCGCAGCAAAATCCTTATTTAAATTGGGGAAATGCCGATAACATCACGCGTTTATTCCGGCATATCAGCGGCAAACAATACAGTGTTTGGATGTTTACCGGTATTGATGCTGCAAAAAAACACCTTTTCTTTTTCTTCAAGAATTATATTACTGAATTCAGAGCTGCCGCAATTGCTATAATTATAACTGGGCTGATAATTTCGTTTCGAAAATCTTCCGCTGTTGAAAGAATGCTTTTTATAACTTTTGTTTTCGCAGTTTTGTTTACAATTAATTACGACATTTCGGATATCGAAACTTATTTTCTATCTGCATTAATTATTTCCGCAATCTGGTTTTCGTTTGGCGTTTACTGGCTTTTAGAACGTTTTTCCGAGAGAAAATTAAATATTGCAATTTCATTTCCCATTTTATTGCTTCCACTGTTATTCGAAGTATATTTTAATTATTCCGAAGTTGATCAGTCTGAAAATTATTTCTACAATGATTACACAAAATCTCTGCTAAGCAGTGTCGAGAAAAATTCAATAATCCTTTCATATCAATGGGATTACTTTATTTCTTCTTCACTTTATTTCCAGAAAGCAGAAAATTTCAGACCGGATGCCGCTGTTATTGATAAAGAATTATTGCGCAGAAGCTGGTATTTTAAGCAGATTTATAAAAGTTTTCCCGGAGTTTTAATAGGCTTGGATTACGAAATTAATTCATTTCTGAAGGAACTTGAAGTATTTGAATCGGGAGGAAATTTTAATCCGCAGGTTCTTGAGTTGTATTTCCGGAAAATAATTACAGGGCTGATTAAAAATAACGTAAGCAAACGTAATGTTTATATCGGACCCGAATTTTTGCAGAAAGAATTAAGAACGGGGGAACTTCAATTGCCCGAAGACTGCACTCTTGTTCCCCATCTTTTCCTTTATAAAGTTGTAAAAAAAGATGAATATTCTGCTGCTCCGTTTCCTGATTTCAAGCTTCGGAAAACGGGCAGAGATGACAACTACGAAAAAAATGCCAGCGCTTTTGTTTTCGATGTCCTTATCAATCGTGCACTTTACGAAAATCAAAATGGTTTTAATAGTTCTGCTCAAAAATATCTTAATTTTGCAAGTAACAATTTCCCGGAGTTCTCTATTAATCCGACAATTATTAATCTTTTAAAAAATGACAAAAAATAAACCGCTTATTATCGGAATACACGGATTAGGAAACAAACCGCCCAAAAAGCTTCTTAAAAAATGGTGGGAGATGTCCATTTCCGAAGGTTTGTTAAATCATTTCGGTATTTTACCTTATTACGATTTTGAATTGGTTTATTGGGCTGATTATATTTATTCCGAACCTATGAACCCAAAAACGAACGATAAAACAAGCCATTTATATATTAACGAGCCTTATCAAAAAGCTAACGGGCAACTGTATAATAAAAATCTAAAAGAAAGTTTTTTTGGATATTTTAGATCAAAAATCGACAGGGTTATTTTAAGCAACAATTTCTACCAGACTTTACCGTTAGTTACTGAAACAATTATAAAGAAATATTTCCGGGAAATTGATATTTATTATTCTTCCGAAACAAAATACAAAGTAAAGTTTGCCGCAAAGGAAGTTATACGTTCAATACTCGCCGAAAATATGCAAAAACATCGCGATCGTAAAATATTGCTTATCGGTCACTCAATGGGGTCGCTGATTGCTTATGATGTACTTTCGGAAATCGATTTTGAAATAGACACTTTCATTTCTGCCGGCTCACCAATCGGAATTCCTTATCTTTTAGAAAAAATTAAGAAAGAAAGAAATATTGATGCTGCCGATAAATTGCCTGTCCCAAATTCAATAAAAAAACATTGGTACAATTTCACTGATCCGCAGGATAAAATCAGCTGTTATTTCAAACTTGCCGATTTTTTTAAGAATAACAGATCAAAAGTAATACCCGAAGACAAATTTGTTGATAATAATTATATATTCGGCGAAGAACATAATCCGCATAAAATATACGGTTACTTACGCACTAAAGAGATTTCGGAAATAATACACAATATGATAACCGAAAATAAAAGTAAAAGCAGACTTTGGTTTGAAAGCACAGTTTCAAAATTTCTTTTCAAAAAAGATTTATGGATTAAATAATAATTTTGTTAATCATTCATACTGTCAAATAAATCTTCTTTGCGTTCAGCCGGAACTTCACTTTCGGTTAAAAACGACTGCAGCGTAACATCCATTTGCTGAATAAGCTTTTTCTTTTCGAATTTAGGAGCAAATATTGATCCGTCAAGCATATAAATACGGTGAGTTTTTTCATCATAAAAAGTATAGTTTATGAAAGGACCGCCCATGGTGTTATCGGACATTTTCCATAAAGCGTTTGTCATTAACGCATATCTGCCTAAAAAATTCACTTCGGATACAAACTTATAATCGTCCATATCTACAGACATAACATAGGTTGTATCGTCCATAGTTCTATAATACTTTTTAGTAATTTTATCGCGGATGGCAAATACCGAATCAGGGTGAAGAAGATTTGGAGATGCATTTTCTATCCAATGGACAAAAAGCCAGCGTTCCATATCTGTTCCAGGTGAACGTCGAAGCCATACAAAATTATCTTCGGGCACTTCTTTAGCAAGAAGATAATCGGCCTGAACATAAATCATCCATCCGTAATTTTTAAGGAATTTTCCTTCGATATCCTTCTTCTCGTATTGGTCATTGTAAAGAGATTCTGCTATTCTTTTGTTCGATAAATTTTGTACATAGTACAACAAATTTTCCTGCTCTTTTAAAATATTTCTATTCAGACTTTCTATATCAGGTGATGCCATAATCATAACTATCTGATTGCGCGCCCACAAATCGTATTTATTAAATACAAATTCTTCACCGGCATTAACTTTTTCTGCTACCTTCGCATCCAATATTGATTTCAAGTATTTGCTTATTTCTGTTTCGGAATTTAACGGAGAAATAATTATCAGGTTTTTTCGTTGTTTATAAAAGCTTAGCTTTTCGTAATTGATTCTTTTAAGATTATAAAGCTGCTCATTCTGAGGCGTTTTTATTATTTTGCAGAAAACAGCCGATAACGATTCCTGCAACTGTAAATAATCCGCCGAGTCGGCAACAACAATTATTTCATCCTCGGCTCCAAGTGCAGGCAGTTTAACATCACTGCAGCCGGTAACAAATAATACTGATAAAAATGTTAATAAAAACAATACTTTATAAAACTTGGCAAATCTAGTATTTATCATTTTGTCCATCTTTTTTTTGCAGCTTAAACAATTTAAGTCATTTTTAGTTTCTGTTAAAATAAAATAAGTTGCGGACTTAATTCCGGGAGAAACAAATAATACAATATCCAAAGACTTATTCCTATCGATACCGGAATTGCGAGATTATCATCTGCCCAGCCGTAACTTATATTTTCGAAAATTGCACCCACTCCCGCCGAAGCAAACGCAATTAAATATTCAGCAAAATTGTATTCGAATTTAGGCGTAAATAGAGTTACTATACAAGCTGATATAAAAAAAGCAAGTGTTCCTTCGAGACTTTTAAAAAGGAATTTATGTCTGCCAAACTTCCTGCCTACAAGCGCAGCCAGAATATCGCTTATTATCAAAATTGAAAAACCTGTAATTGCAAATTCTTTAGGAAAAAAGAACACAACAATTGCTGCTGAAAGCAGGACATAAGTTGCTCCACTCAGATTTTTTTTTGTCTTGTCTATTTCGTGATCTCTTAACATAAAACCGAATATATTAATCACAATCTTATTCAGAGCCGGAAAATAATATCTTCCAATATCAATAACTAAAAAAAGTAGCGTTATTGGAACAAGAATCTTAAGAGCAAGATGCCTTTCAATAAAACAGTAAATAATTGGAATTGACAGCGAAATGAGGTGAATGGTCTTTCTCATCACTTCACTTTTATAATCTATTGTCCCATTATTGAAATCATGCATCAGTATCTTTCCTGCTTCTCTTTTCCTTTTTTTCCAGTAAATCTTTTACATGATCAGGCAATTCTCCTTTTCCTTCTGCATTCTCTTCAACAGACCCGTTGCTGCCATTCTTTTGTATCGGCGGAAGTTCTTCTCCATTTATAATTTTATCAATTTCCTCGGAATCAAGAATTTCACGTTCGAGCAATTCAGCAGAAAGTTTATGAAGAATTTCAACATTATCTTTCAGGATATCGTCTGCCCGTTTCATACACTTGCCGACAATCGTTTTTACTTCGTCGTCAATTTCCTGAGCTGTCTTTTCGCTGTAATCCTTATGTTTTGTAACTTCACGTCCTAAAAATAATTCTTCTTCTTTAGTTCCATATGCCACCGGACCAAGTTTTTCGCTCATTCCCCATTCGCAAACCATTTTTCGGGCAATGTTCGAAGCTCTTTCAATATCATTTCCGGCTCCGGTAGTAAGCTGTCCGAAAACAAGCATTTCTGCAGCTCTTCCACCTAAAGCATAAGTAATTATTGCTTCAAGATATTGTTTTGAATATGTGTGTTTTTCATCTACAGGAAGATAAGTAGTTACTCCTAAAGCTCGTCCACGAGGAATAATGGTAACTTTATGAACCGGATCTGCTTCAGGAATCATTCTTGCAACAAGAACATGTCCTATTTCGTGATAAGCTGTAATCTTCTTTTCTTTTTCCGAAATAAGCATACTTTTACGTTCGGTTCCCATCATAACTTTGTCTTTTGCTTCTTCAAAATCGCGCATACAAACACTATTGCTGTTCTTTCGTGCAGCAAGCAGCGCGGCTTCGTTTACCATATTTGCCAAATCGGCACCGGATAAACCTGGTGTACCTTTTGCCAGTGTTTTAAGATCTACATCTTGTGCTAAAGGAATTTTTCGCGTATGCACTTTTAGTATTCCTTCGCGTCCGTTAACATCAGGTCTGTCAACCACTACCTGCCTGTCGAATCTTCCGGGACGCAATAATGCCGGGTCGAGTACATCCGGACGGTTAGTTGCAGCAATTATAATTACGCCGCTGTTTTGTTCAAACCCGTCCATTTCAACTAAAAGCTGATTAAGAGTTTGTTCTCTTTCATCATGTCCGCCGCCAAGTCCGGCTCCGCGATGGCGTCCAACGGCATCAATTTCATCAATAAAAATTATACAAGGAGCGTTTTTCTTTCCTTGATCGAATAAATCTCGTACACGGCTTGCGCCTACTCCTACAAACATTTCAACAAAATCCGCACCGCTTATCGAAAAAAACGGTACCCCGGCTTCACCTGCTACTGCGCGGGCAAGTAATGTTTTACCTGTTCCGGGAGGACCTAAAAGTAAAACACCTCTTGGTATTTTACCGCCAAGCCGCTGAAATTTGCTCGGTTCTTTCAGAAATTCAATTATTTCTTCAAGTTCCTGCTTTGCTTCATCAGCTCCGGCTACATCTTTAAAGGTGATTTTAATTCCCATTTCGGAAATCATCTTGGCTTTGCTTTTACCGAAATTGAATATACCGCGGGTACCGCCTCCGGCACCGCCCTGCATTTTTCTCATAAATAAAATCAGTATCGTAACAAGCAATATTAATGGAAGAAAACTGAAAAGTGCGTTCATCCATTCATTGCTTTCTTTAATAAAAGAATACTTTATGCCTTTTTCTTTCCATAATTTTTCGTTGTTTTCAATTAAAGGTTCAACTAAAGTTGTTGTAAATCTCGAAAATTCTTTGGTCTTTGTACCAACAACAATTTTTTCGGGAGATTTAAGTTTTCCTTCAAGTGAATAATCATTAATATCCGTTTTTGTGATTTTCGCTTCGGCTATTTTCCCTTCGCTTAAATATTTTTCGTAAACATCGTACGATACTTCCTGTACATTAGCGGCATTTACATAAAGCAACTGCCAAACTGCAATGGCAATAATTGCAAATATTCCCCAGCCTAACACTCCGCGCATTATTTTGTTCCAATCAAATTCGCCGTCAGGTCCTTTTGGTGCGCCGGAAGGTTTTTTTTCTCCCTGACTCTTTTTTTCGGAATTATCCGATTGATAAAATTTTTGTATTCCTTTAAACATTGTTAAAAATCTCCGTTATTCGCTAAGTATAAAAATTGAGCGTAAATTTCTGTATTTTTGTGCATAATCAAGTCCGTATCCAAGAACAAACTTATCTGGAATTTCAAATCCCGTATAATCAACTTTTACATCGTACTTAATGCTTTTTGGTTTAACAAGAAGTGACGCAACCTTTAAACCTGCAGGCTGATGTTTAAGTATCAGTTCGCTTATATATTTGATTGATAAGCCTGAGTCTACAATATCTTCCACAACTACAACGTATCTGTCGGTTATATCGGCATTAAGTTCCTTAATCAGTTCAACTTTTCCCGAAGAAATTTTTGCGTCGCCATAACTCGATAATTTAAGAAAGTCAATTTCACTTCTGACTGTAACATTTTTCATTAAATCAGCCATAAATAGAAAAGAGCCGTTTAATATTCCGATAAAAACAGGAAGTTTGTCGCGGTATTCTTTTGAAATTTCTTCTCCAAGTTCGGCAATACGTTTTTGAATTTTTTCTTCCGAAATATATTCAACAAATTTTTCGCTGCCTACTTTTAGTATTTTGTTTCCTTTCGAATCGGTTTCAACCATAATTTGTAATATTTTTCTGTTGTATCTGTAACCTTGAATCTGTCGTCAATTCTGTAACCTAAAATCCATACCAATTTATCATCATTAACAAGAACCAACTGCTCTTTTCTATCTTTTGATGGAACTTTAATGTCTGTCAGAAAATCCGAAACTTTTTTTAAGTTTTTCATTCCCAAAGGAATGAACTTATCATTTTTTTTCCAACTGCGTAATATAAAAATATTGGTTATATTATCCGCAGAAATAATTTCGTAACTGCCTTTGCCTGCTTTGATATTGTCTGCATTTTCTGTTTGTTCGATATAGATTTCAAAATTTCCTGTTTTTATAATCTGACCTGGATGAATAATAATTTCTTCGGAATTAGTATTTGTATTTTTCCTGTAAAGAACAATTTTATCAGATTCGCGTATTACATTTATTCCGCCGGCAAGTTCCAGATTTTTGCCTTTTTGTTTTTCAAAAAGACTGTTTATCTGTTTCAGATTCTCAAAACTCAGTTCTATTCCAAATTTTTCGGAAACCGATTCGATAAGCAGTTCTGATATTATAAAAACACCAGATTTTTTATAGAGTTCAACAGGGACAGATATTTGTCCGCTTTCCACTGCAATTTTCTTTCGATATTTTTTAACAATTTTTTCGCTCAAAAAATCTTTATACCCTGAAACATTTTGTGATGTGCGAAAAACAGCTTCATCAATATTCGGGTTAATACTTTCTTTTATTTCGGATACAAGCCGGTTCCTGATAAAATTTCTTTGATAATCGTCCGATAAATTTGATTCATCAATCCTGTAATTTATGTTTTGATGTTTCAGGCAGTTTAATATTTCATCTTTAGAAAGAACAAGAAAAGGTCTGATTATTTTTCCGCGTACTACCGGAATTCCTGAAAGTCCTCTTATGCCTGTACCCTTGAAAAGATTAAGCAATACCGTTTCAAGATTATCATTTTTATTGTGAGCTGTTACAATTTTATCGAATTTAATTTCGAGCATTTTTTTATTTACGAAATCATATCTTACACCGCGGGCTGCTTCTTCTATAGAAATTTTTAATTTCTTGGAAACTTCTTTTACATCGGCAGAATGAACAAATAAATCAATTTCCATCTCTCTGCAAAATTTCTTGCAAAATTGCTCGTCCTTTAACGCATTTTTTCGCAAATTATGATTAATATGAGCCGCAGCCAGCTCAATTTTTAATCTTCTTTGATATTTTTTAAGAAAATTTAACGCAAATACCGAATCGGGTCCGCCGCTGAAAGCCACAAGAATTTTATCGCCCGGAGAAATCATTTTTTTCTCGTCGATAAACTTAAGTACTTTTTGTTCGGAAGTTTTCATTTAGTAGCCCAGCTTTTTCAACCAGTCGTCCGATATTTTTCCCTTGCTTTCTTTACCGAGAATTTTTGCAGCATATTTCCCGAGAACATCGAACTCCAGATTAAGCACAGAAGCGACTTTTTTCTCTTCCAGATTGGTATTAGCCCAAGTATGCGGAATAACCGAAACTGTTAAACTTTTATTTGTAAAACTTGCAACCGTAAGACTTATACCCTCAATGCAAATTGAACCGACGTGAATAATATAGTTTTGGAATTCAGGCGGATAAGATATTTCGAGTAAAATACTTTGAGGATTTTTACTTATATTTAAAACTTTACCGGTTGTATCAACATGACCAAGGACAAAGTGCCCGCCGAGTTTTTTACTTAAAGTAAGCGAGCTTTCGAGGTTTACCTTATCTCCTTTGGAAAGCAGCCCGAGATTTGTTTTTTTTATTGTTTCAGCTACAGCTTCAACCGTAAAAGTCTTTTTATCAAACCGGATAACTGTTTGGCAAACACCGTTTACATTAATGCTGTCACCTTCTTTCAGTTCATCAAGAATTTTTGAAGCCTTGATTGTAATTTCGCGTCCTTCTCCGGGATTAACAATTTTATCAATTATTCCGATTTCTTCTACCAATCCGGTAAACATTTTACACCTTTTTATATTTCAGCAGAACATCTCCGCCAACATTAATATTTTCGGATAAATTAAAATTAAAGCTGTCTTCAATATTCAGTGCAGGAAGTTTTTCGAAAGGACTTAACCCTTTTCCTAAAATTTTAGGGCAGACAAAAAGTAAAATTTCGTCAACCAGATTTTCGCGTAAAACAGCTGAAAAAATAGCCGAACCTCCTTCGGCAAGGATTGAAGTAATATTATTTTCCGCTAATTTCTGAAATGCATTTTTCATTACCGGATAACCGTTTTCGTTTTCGGGAACAAACAGAATTTTTACACCGGTATTTTCAAAAATTTTTATTTTTTCAGTTTTCGATTTTGAATATTCGCAGGAAATGATGAATATTTGCCGGTCTTTATTTTCGTTAAAAACTCTGTAACCGGAATCAAGCCCCAAATCTCTGTCGATAATAATCACATTCGGGTCCTTTCCGTCGAATAGCCTTACATTTAATTCGGGGTTATCAGCTTTAACCGTACCTTTACCTGCCATAACCGCATCATATTCACTGCGCAGCCGATGAACCAGCTTTCTCGATTCCCGGCTGCTTATCCATTTGGAATTTCCGAATGAATCTGCAATTTTCCCATCAATAGTCTGAGCAATCTTCAAAGTAATAAAAGGCATTTTTTCTGTGATATGTTTAAAAAAGAATTTGTTCAATTCATAACATTCGTTTTCTAAAATACCGCTTTTTACTTCAATTCCGGCATTTTTAAGCATTTCAATGCCTCTGCCGGAAACAACTGGATTCGGATCTTTTGTTCCGATAAATACCTTTTTTATACCGCTTTTTATTATTGCTTCTGCACAGGGAGGAGTTTTTCCGTAATGGGAACAAGGTTCTAAATTAACATAGAGCGAAGCATCAATCACATTTTCGGAACAGCTTTCAATTGCATTTATTTCGGCATGCTTGCCGCCGAATTTTTGATGCCATCCGCTCCCGATTATATTTCCGTTTTTAACAATAACCGCCCCCACAAGAGGATTGGGACTTACCATCCCGGCTCCTTTCCTGGCAAGTTCGATTGTCATTAGGATGTATTTTTCTTCTTCCAATAAATTATTCGATATTTAGTATCTCAAATTTAATAAGTCCGGCAGGCACTTTGGCGGCAACTGTTTCGCCTAATTCCCTGCCCATTAATGCTTGTCCAACAGGAGAAGTAACCGCTATTTTTCCGCTTTGCAGATTCGCTTCTTCGGGACTTACCATTTCGTAATCGTATATTTGATTATTATTTAAGTTCTTAACTTTAACCTTTGCTAAAATGTGCACTTTATCTTTTGTGAAAGATGTTGTATCTACAACTTTGGCATTTGCCAGCAAAGCTTCTTTTTTACTAATATTCAGTTCAAGCAGTCCTTGTTCTTCTTTTGCAGCATCATATTCGGCATTTTCGGATAAATCGCCGTATGACCGCGCTGTGGCAATTCTTTCAGCCATTTGTTTGCGGCCTTCGGTTTTAAGCGTTCTTAATTCATTTTCCAATTCAATCATTCGTTCTTTTGTTAAATATACCATGCTTGCCACTATTCTGCTCTCCGTGTTTCTGATTTAAAAAAAATTGCCACCGCAGAACCCTTTCAAAAGTTTAGCAGTGGCGTTCGAAAACATAATAAAAAATATTGATTTTTGCAACTAAAACTGTAATATATGCCTGTTAAAACTTACTCTATTATCTGTTTGTATTTTTTTTAATACTTTTTCTGAAAATAGGAATTAAGAACCATAGGCAGGTATAGCATACTAAAAACCGACCTGTTTATATAGATTATCCTGCACCGGTTCATTTATTCACATTGCTTTACCCTCGTTTTGATAGTATATTTTTAAATTGTTTTTAATTTTTTTTGTGGGTGTGATGATACATTTTTACAGGTTATTTTTTTCTCTGATTTTAGGATTCTCCGTCCTCACCGTCAATGGTCAAATACTAATTAAGGAATTATCAGGAATTTCCCAGAAAGATGTTTTTAGGGAAAATACAAATACTTCCTCGAAGCGTAAAATTATCGAATTGAAAAGCGGCTGGCGTGCTTACCTTCCCGAAAAGCCTGAAAACAAGTCTTCACTTTCGCTGCCTGCAAGTTTCAGCGGAACAGAAGAAATAATATTTGAACGCGAAATAGATATAAAACAATTCGACTTTAAGAAGAACACTATAAATCTTCACATTTCAAAAATCAGTTCTTCTGTAAACATTCAAATAAATGATGAAATTATCTTTAAACATGCATTCGGTGAAATTCCTGCAGAATTTGAACTGAATGAAAATCTTTTTTTGAAGAACAAAAAAAACTACATAAAACTTCATGTATTCTTCCATTCGGAAAAAGGAGCATCTGTTCCAATATTAAAAAATTACCTTTTACCCGAAATATCCGGCGGTGTTTTTGATAATGTTTATTTATCGGTTGAACCTAAATTCTGGATAAAAAATACTGTCTCAAATCTGAGAGTAAACAAAAATAATAATCGCACGGAAATAAAGACTAGTATTAAAGCTTTTTTTCCTGAGACTTACGATATAAACAAAAGAAGCGATGTTTTTACGTTAAGTTCTGCATTATATAATCAAAGCAATCAGTTAATTGATTCTGTAAAAACTATCCTTTCACATCAGGAAGCATCTGCATCTGTTTTGCAGTCAATAAACAATCCTAATCTTTGGTCGCCCGAACAGCCTTATTCCTATATACAAAAAATTTCGCTGTTTAAAAACGATACTCTTATCGATAGAAAAATTGAAACTTTACCCCTTGTTAATCAAAATTCCGAAAGCAGCAAACTTATTTTTAATGAGGGAAAATTAAATATTTACGCAGTAACATATATTCAGCCACTATTCAAAAAAGGTAATTCTTCTGCTTATAAAAACTTTATCAATGATCTTAAGATTATTAAAAATGCAGGTTTTAATACTGTAATTTTTTCACATTCGCTGCCATCCCCCGAAATACTGATGGGATGCGAACAAATAGGGTTATATGCAATTATTGAACTTCCTTTTATTTCGATACCGTCAGAAATCATCAGCAGCGATGATTTTTCCGAAAAAACCGGAAGATACATTTCGCAAGTAATTTCCGGTTTGCAAAGCAACGTAATTATAGGATATTCTATCGGGACAGGTTTTTTACCCTATTCGCAGGAACACTTGGATTTTGTTAAAAATTCTGCAAAAATAATTAAAAACCGAAGCGGTAAAGTTACTTTTGCCTCATTTGCAGGTATTCCCGAAAGCAAAATTGAAAACCTTGATTTTATCTGCCTCGAAATTTTCAGCAAGTCGTTTGAAGGACAGATTGACAGGATTAACGATGCAATTATTAAATTCGGTGCAGAAAATATAATTATCGGACCTTACACATACCCTACTTTTAACGGAAGCACAAACGGCTACAAAAATAATAATTCATACGAGTCGCAAGCACGTAATATTGAAAACGCACTGGATTTTGTAATCGAAAAGAAATTAAACGGAATAATTTTTAATTCGATGTTTGATTACAAAATTCATTACTCATCCCTTGCCGCAGGATATAATCCTCAGAATTTATGTTATACCGGAATTTTAGGAATAGACCGAAAAACAAACAGACTTAGCTACAACATAATCAAATCGAAACTTAAAAACGGCGAAAAATTTAACATCCCAATAGGTACCGACCCGAATGATTCACCGCTGTTTTTTTTAATCGTGTGCCTGGTCATCTCGTCGCTGGCGGCTATGCTTATAAACTCAAAAAGAAAATTCAGGGAAGACGCCTCCCGCGCTCTGCTTCGCCCTTATAATTTCTATGCGGATGTCCGCGATCAGCGCATTTTATCGGGATTCCATTCAAATTTTCTTCTGGTTTTAATTGTGGGTTCGTTATCTCTTTTGTTTACGAATCTGCTTTTTTATCTTAAAAACAACTTATTCCTCGATAAAACAATAATTTCTCTCGGCAGCATTTCTTTTACCAACTTTATCGGAGGATTAAGCATCAGTCCGGTTAAAGCTTTTATTTATCTTTTTATTATCCTGCTTTTGTTTATACTTTCAATTACTCTCTTTATTAAGATTGCATCAATGTTCCTAAAAAACAGAGTGCTTATATCAAGCATTTATTTTATGACAACCTGGTCTTTTCTTCCGATTCTTTTGCTGCTTCCGCTGGAATTGGCTCTCTATAAAATTTTAAAAGCTCACGAATACAATACCTATATTTACATATTTTTAGCTCTTTTCTTTTTATGGATTTTCCAGCGGCTGATAAAGGGTATTTATGTTATTTTAGACATACACCCAGCCAAAGCTTATTTTTTCAGTATTGTTTTTATATTTCTTTCGTGGGGGTTTGTTATTCTTTACTTCCAAATGTCGGAAGCTAGCATTTATTATGTAATTAACGCATTTAAGCAATTTGCTTTAATGCAGTAAAGGTGATATTTGTATTTATCCAAATTAGAAATATTCGGTTTTAAATCTTTTGCCAACAAAACAGTCGTGCATCTCACAAAAGGTGTAACTGGAATTGTAGGTCCGAACGGATGCGGAAAAACAAATATAGTTGATGCAATAAGATGGTGCCTTGGCGAACAAAAAAGCAGCACTTTGCGAAGCGATAAAATGGAAAACGTTATTTTTAACGGAACGACATCAAAAAAACCGATGGGAATGGCAGAAGTTTCGCTGACTCTTGTTAACGACAGGGGTGTTCTGCCTACCGAGTATTCCGAAGTTACAATCACCCGCCGTATTTTCCGTTCGGGTGAAAGCGAATATCTTCTAAATGGAAATCTTTGCCGCTTAAAAGACATAACAAATCTTTTTATGGATACGGGAATGGGGACAAATGCCTATTCGGTTATCGAATTAAAAATGATTGAAACCATCCTCAGCAATAAAGCCGAAGAACGCAGGAATATGTTTGAAGAAGCCGCAGGAGTTAATAAATACAAACTCCGCAGACGACTGGCATTAAAAAAACTTGAAGATGTTAAAGCAGATTTAACAAGAGTTAACGATATTTATGCTGAAGTAGAAAAGAAAGTGAATGCCCTCGAAAGACAGGCAAGCCGCGCTGATAAATACAATCAGCTGAACACAGTTTTACGCGAAAAGGAAATAAATTTAGCCGAGCGCGAATATTCTTATCTTAATAAAAAGAAAACCGAATTGAAAGACCGGACGCAGAATTATAAAATCCGGAAAGAAGAAATTGATAGCGAAATAAAAAGTTTTGAAGAAGAATTAAATGTTTACCGCGACCGCATAAATGAAATTGATGCCGAACTGAAATTAAAACGTGAAGAAGTAACAAAACAAACCGAAAAACTTCATACTGTACAGAAAAATATTTCTGTTTCGGAAGAGCGGGAAAAATCGTTATCACGAAACCTCCTGCGGTTTCAGCAGGAACTTGAAGAACTTGCTTACACAAAAGAAGAAACCGAAGATATTCTTGCCGAAAGCAAAGAATTGGTGAATCAGTATACTAATGAAATTGGACTAAAAGAAACCGATATTGAGAAATCCGCCGCTTCTACATTGGAAAAAGAAAATTTCTTAAAGGAAAAACGCGAAGCTTTAAAGAAAAAGAGCGATGAACTTATCGAAATCTTTAAAGAAATAAATGCAAAAGAGAACCTCAACAATTCTTTAACGGATAAGTTCGAGAAAAACAAAGTTGAAATGCGCCGGATTGAAGAAAGGATACAGAAAATTACCAATAATATGGCAAAAACTGTAGGATTTCTTGAAGATTTAAGCGTAGAAAAAGTAAATATCGAAAATAAAATTGAAGAATCTGAAAAACTTCTTGCTTCCAAAAGAAACGAAAAGGAAACGCTTGAAAGAGAATTATCGGGGTTAAAAGATAAAGAGCTTGATGAAAAATCGCTGCTTGTAAATCTCGAAAATAAAATAGAATTCCTGCAATCGCTTATTACCAATCTCGAGGGAGTATCGAAAGGCGCGAAAACGCTTTTAGAAAGCGAAGGATGGACAGATAAAGAAAAAACGCTTTTTGCGGATGTAGGCTCTACCGAAGAAAAATACCGGTTTGCCCTTGAAGCATCTCTTAAAAGCGTGCTGAATAATATGCTTATCGAAAACACCGATGATTTAAACAAAGCTGTTTTATATCTTCAAAAAAACGATCTCGGGAAAGCATCTTTTTATTTGCTGCAAAATACTAAAAGCAGCGGACTGTTAAATAAACTAAGCGGTTTGCGCAAAAATACTCAGAGAAAGAAAATTGAAAAAAATAAGGATTTTTTAGGATGGGCTTATCTTATGGTTCAAACAAAACCAAAATGGAAACCTTATTTTAATAAGATTCTCAACAACACTGCTTTGGCAAAAGATTTGGATTCGGCAATTAAATTGAGTAAAATTTTTCCCGAATTCAATTATGCAACATTAAACGGCGATTTGGTTCAAAATAACGGTATAATAGAAGCCGGATCGCTGCCGAAATTAGACGATACGCTTTTCGGTAGAAAGCAGCTTTTAGAAGAACTGAAACTTGAATATCCTAAACTCCAGCAAAATCTGGAACAAACCCGCACAGCTATTTCCGTAAAAGAAGAATTGATTTCCGGGATTGACCTGAACAGCATTTCCGATCAAGGAAGAATTTTGTTAAATGAAATAACAAGCATCGAAAAACAAATTTCGCAGCTTGAATACGAAAACAACAAATCATCCGAAGAAATTGAAATCCTTCAGAAACAGCTGCAGGAACTTGCCGTACAGACGAACAATACCGACGATGAACTCACTAAACTTTCGGAAATAATAAAAGCCGATTTAATCGCCCGAAAAGAAGCAGAGGATGTTTTTAAATCCGCTGAACAGGAAGTAAGGGAAATTGAAACTGAATATAATTCCTTTGTTTACCAATTAAATCAAGGCAAACTTGAACTTGAAAGGCTTAAAGGCAAACTTCAGAACACACATAATACAATTGAACGAAGCGAACAAAGTCTTTTAAAAATTACCGAAACCATAGGGAAAAGGAACGAAGACATTTCGAATACAAAGGAAGAGATTACTTCCTTAAAGAGCATTTTGGAAGATTATCAATTTGAATTTGATGAGTTGAAAGAAGTTCAGATAAAGCTTGAAAACGAACAAAAAGAAATTGAGGGCAGACTGCTTAGTGTTAAAGATGAAGCTTTGAAACTGGAAAAACAGCTTACTTTTCTCCGTCACGAGCGGCAAAAATTATCTGATGAACTTCACGAAGTTGATCTGAAAATAAACCAGATTGACCTTAAAGTTGAGAATGTAAAACAAAATATTAAAGAGACCTATACAATTGATGTTGATCTGAAAGATTTTGAAGATGAGGACAATTTTAATTTTGAGGCAGAACATCAGGAAGTAAGCTCTCTAAAAAACAGAATCAAACAGCTCGGTCCGATTAATCTGCTTGCCTATTCCGAATTTGAAGAAGAAAACGAAAGACTTCAATTTTTTACAAAACAGCGGAACGACTTAATTGATGCCGAAAAAGATTTAATTAAAACCATCCAGGAAATCAACAATACCGCACAAACTCTTTTTATGGATACTTTCGAAGCGATCAGACAAAACTTCATAAAAATTTTCCGCGGATTGTTTAATCCAGGTGACGAAGCTGATCTAATAATTCAAGAAGGAGTTGATCCTCTTGAAGCGAAAATAGAAATCAGCGCAAAGCCTAAAGGAAAACGTCCTACATCAATAGAACTTCTTTCGGGCGGTGAAAAAACTTTAACAGCCACAGCACTTTTATTTGCAATTTATCTCGTCAAACCAAGTCCGTTCTGTATTCTGGATGAAGTTGATGCTCCGCTTGACGATGCAAATATCGACCGGTTTACAAAATTGATAAAAGAATTCAGCTTGAACACACAGTTTATTATGGTAACGCACAACAAACGCACAATGGAAGCTTCGGAAAATATGTACGGAGTTACAATGCAGGAAGAAGGAATTTCGAAACTGGTAGGAGTACAATTTAACGAACAACTGGCAACTGCCTGATGATTTTTGAAGAGAAGAAAATATTTAAGATTTTTATCGATTTCGACGGAACTATTTCAACAACAGATGTCGGTGAGGAATTTTTTCTGAAATTCGGAAACAAAGAAAAAGCCAGAGAAATTGTTCGAAGATGGATTGATAAAGAAATTAACTCAAGAGAATCGTGGATTTTATTGTGCGAAACTATTAAAAATTATATTCCGAACGAATTTGAAAATTTTATTGACAGTATAAAAATTGACGAGCATTTTAAATCTTTTGCAGATTTATGCAATAAAAACGGATTTGATATTTTTATTGTCAGCGACGGATTCAATTATTATATCGATAGAATATTGAAAAATAACGGACTGGATTATATCCCGAGATTTTACAACAGACTTGAGTTCGGTGAAAAAGGAGAATTTATACCTGTTTTCCCTTTTCCGGATGAAGAATGCAAAAAGTGCGCAAATTGCAAAAGAAATCACATCTTAAATAACAGCGGCGATAACGAATTTACAATATTTATTGGCGACGGATACAGTGATACCTGTCCGGCACAATTTTGCGATTTCATTTTTGCAAAACAATCTTTGCTTAAATTCTGCGAAATCAATCGCATAAGTTTTTTTCCTTATTCCAATTTTTCCGATGTAAAGAAAAGAGTTGAAAGTATGTTGTTAAAGAAAAAATTAAAAAAAAGACATCAAGCGGAATTAAAACGCAAAGAAATATATTCATTAGGATAAAAAATGGAAAAATTATCAAAATTATTATTTAAATACAGAAGTTATACCCCAATACCGTTTGTAATAATTATGCTGCTTTTTCAACGTGTTTCGGGTATCAGTCTTGCAACAGGTTTTTTAATTGCTCTTGCTGGCGAACTGATCAGGCTTTGGGCTGTGAGCCACGCAGGAAGCGAAACACGTACAACCGGAAAGGTAGGAGGCTCGTTTCTGGTTATTAGCGGTCCTTACAGCTATATACGCAATCCTCTTTATTTTGGAAATATTCTTATCTATTTTGGAATAGGCATAATTTCAATGTCTTTATTTCCGTATCTGCAGATAATTGCAATTTTGTTTTTTCTTTTTCAATATTATTATATAATTCTTGAAGAAGAAAGATATCTGGCTGCAACTTTCGATAATTACAATTTATATTTCAAGGAAGTCCCAAGAATTTTTCCCCGATTAACACCATTCAAAAACCCGGGTATAGTGCAGCCTGAATACGATATCAAAAAAGGATTGAAATCTGAGAAAAGAACTCTTCAGGCTTTTTTTATTATTATTTTGATTTTGATATTATTTTGGATATTCGAAATTAAACTGGTTTAAATTTGAATGATTCGTTGCTAATAATTGCCGGTGAAGCTTCCGGCGACCTTCACGGTTCGGCTTTAATTAAAGAATTAATTAGGTTTAAGCCGGATATTAACATTTTCGGCATCGGCGGAAAAAATATGAAGGACGCGGGTTTAAATGCTGTTTACGATATCGAAAAACTTGCTTTCCTTGGTTTTACGGAAGTGATTAAACACATACCGTTTATAAAAAAAGTTCAAAAAGATATTATTGATAACGTTTTGTTTTTTAACACAAAAACCGCTGTGCTTATCGATTATCCCGGATTTAATTTAAGCATTGCAAAAAAACTTAAAAAATTAGGGCTGAAAATTATTTACTACATTTCTCCGCAAATATGGGCTTGGGGGAAAGGACGTATTTCGAAGATAAAAAAGCTTGTCGATCATATGATTGTGCTTTTCCCTTTCGAAAAGGAGCTTTATAAAAAAGAAGGTGTAAAAGTAACTTTTTCGGGACACCCATTAATTGAGAGAATAAAAAATTATAATTTTATTGAAGAAGACGAGTTCAAGAAAAAATTTGAAATATCGAAAGATATTTTACTTATAATGCCCGGAAGCCGCCATCACGAAATAGAATTGATTCTTCCGGAATGTGTGAAAGCTGCCCGGTATTTATCAGATAAATACAATTTGCAGTCTGTTATTGCTTGTTCAGGGAATATAAGCGAAGATATTTTTAGAGGCAAACCTGAGCTGGAAGATTTTAAGATAATTAAAGGCTTTACATACGAACTTCTTAAATATTCCCGGTTAGGAATTATTAAATCAGGCACTTCAACATTAGAAGCCGGTCTTTTTTGTCTTCCTTATGTTGTGGTTTATAAAACTTCGCGCTTGACGTATGAAATTGGCAGAGTGCTTATTAAAATTAAAAACATAGCTATTGTAAATATAATTCTTCAAAAAAACGTAATAAAAGAGTTAATTCAGAATGATGTTGACAGCAGAAAAATTTCTGAAGAATGCTCTATAATTTTAGATGACGTTAATTATTATAACCGGTTGAAAAATGATCTGGCAGCTCTGGAAGAATTGCTGGGAAATAAAAATGCTTCTGAAGAAGCTGCAAAAATAATAATTGAAGAAATAAAAAATGTTTAAGCAAATTAAAAAAAAGTTCTTTTACATTCTTGGTTACGGTCTCCTAAATCTTTTGCTGGGTATTTTGTGCCGCACAGTTAAAATTAATATTATCAACTACGGATACTTGAAAAATATTCTTGAAAACGATAAAAATGCTGTTATTGCTTTTTGGCACGGAAGTATGCTTATACCTTGGTTTTTTTTCAGGGATAAAAATTTTGTTGCCCTTGTTAGTCAAAGCAAAGACGGTGAATTGTTAGCCAGGCTTCTTAAGAAATGGAACTACATGCTTGTAAGAGGATCCAGCAGCAAAGGCGGAAAAGAGTCGCTTGAAGAACTGGTTAACATTCTTCATCAGCAAAAAAGTATTTGTATAACCCCCGACGGACCAAAAGGACCGCCGGAAAAAATGAAAGCCGGCGCTGTAATAGCTTCTAAAAAATCCGGCGTACCGCTTATTCTTGTGGGTACAGATTACAGCAATTATTTCGAGCTGAAAAGCTGGGACAGTTTTAAGATACCCAAACCGTTCAGCAATGCAACACTTGTTTTTTCAGATCCTATTACAATAAATCCGGATTTGAATTACGATGAAACATCAGTTTTAATATCGGAAACTGAAAATCTTTTAATCAAGTTAACACAGGAAGCCAAGATCGCTGAATAATTTTCTAAAAATATTACTTTCACCCTTTGTTTTAATCTATTATGCAGTAATAGGTTTTCGTAATTTTTTGTTTAACAAGGGAATTTTCAAAACCGAAACAACAGGATGCAAGGTTATTTCTATAGGAAATATTACTGTAGGCGGCTCAGGGAAAACACCTGCTGTTATTATGATTAGCAAAATTTTAAAGAATGCCGGTATAAAAAGCGGAATTTTAAGCCGCGGTTACGGAAGAAGCACAAAAGGTTTTTTACTTGTTTCGGACGGAGAAAAAATGCTTTCAGAAGTTGACCAATGCGGAGACGAGATATATTTTGCTTCGATGGAATGTAAAGTTGCTGCTGCAGTTTGCGAAAAAAGAACTGAAGGCGCACAAAAATTGAATAAACTATATAAGCTTGAAACTATTGTTTTAGACGATGCGTTTCAGCATAGATGGATACACAGGAATTTGGATATTTTAATTTTTGATCAAAGATTTTTATTAGATACAAATTCGCTTGAACAAAATCTTTTACCTTTGGGAATTATGCGGGAGCCGTTCAGTTCAGTTAAACGAGCAGATGTAATAATAATTAACCGTAAATTCGATGAAAAATACGAATTACCTGAAAATATAAACAAGTACTTTAAAGGAAAAGAAATTTTTTACGGATATTATACAACAGAAGGATTTTTTGATGTTAAAAACCACGAGTATTTCAGTTTAAATGATTTTGCCGGACAAAAAAGTCTTGTTGTAAGCGGAATTGCCAATCCCGTTTCTTTTTTAAGCATTCTTGCAAAGAATAAAATTGATGCAGACAACCAGCTTCTTTTTCAAGATCATAAAAATTATTCGCTTAAAGAAATTCAACTTATACGAAAAAAATTTTATGATACGAATGCTAACTCTGTAATTACAACCCAAAAGGATGCAGTTAAGTTAAAAAATTATTCCAAAGAACTTGACGATATTGATATTTATTACTTGAAAATCGATTTAAAAATCGAAAATAAGGAAGAACTAACTAAAATAGTATTAAGCAAAACAAACTAAATAAAGGGAGGACTTATTAATGGCTAAGAATAAGATCAAATATGTTTACTATTTCGGCGGCAAAAAAGCTGAAGGAAAAGCAGATATGAAAAATCTTCTGGGAGGTAAAGGGGCAAATCTTGCAGAAATGGTAAATCTGGAATTACCAGTTCCGGCAGGATTAACAATTACTACAGAATGTTGCACAGCTTATTATGCAAATAATCACGAACTGCCAAAAACTTTAGCAGATGAAGTTTGGGCAGGAATGAAAAAAGTTGAATCAGAAATGGGAATGAAATACGGCGATGCTAAAAATCCGCTATTATTATCCTGCCGTTCAGGTGCAAGAAGTTCAATGCCCGGAATGATGGACACAGTTCTTAACGTCGGACTTTGCACCGACACAATTCCCGGTCTGATAAAAAAAACTAATAATCCTCGTTTTGTTTGGGATTCGTACAGACGTTTAATTATGATGTATGCAGATGTTGTTATGGACAAAGCTGAAGGACTCGATATAAATATCCGTAAAAAACTGGATGACATGCTTGACAGTTACAAAAAAGCTAAAAAAGTTGAGCTTGATACAGATCTTACCGCAGATGATTTAAAACAATTGGCGGATGATTTTAAGAAAACTATAAAGAAAGAAATCGGCAAAGAATTTCCGGACGATGCAAAAGAACAATTGTTCGGCGGAATAAAAGCTGTTTTTAAAAGCTGGAACGGGAAAAAAGCAATTTCCTACCGCCGCATAGAAGGAATTCCTGATAATTGGGGAACTGCCGTAAACGTACAGGCAATGGTATTCGGAAATATGGGCGATTCATCTGCTACAGGTGTTGCATTTACACGTAACCCTGCAACGGGTGAAAATATATTCTATGGCGAATGGTTAATAAACGCACAAGGAGAAGATGTTGTTGCCGGAATTCGTACTCCTAATCCGTTAAATAACGACACAAAAAATGAACAGAATAAGCATTTGAAAAGTATGCAGGAACAAATGCCTAAAACATATAAAGAGTTGGAAAAAATCCGTAACATTCTCGAAAAAAATTACAGAGACATGCTCGATATTGAATTTACAATTCAAGAAGGCAAATTATACATGCTTCAGTGCCGCACAGGCAAACGTACCGGAACAGCTGCATTGAATATGGCAATGGATATGTTAAAAGAAAAACTTATTGATGAAAAAACTGCTGTATTACGCGTAGAGCCTGCTCAGCTTGATGAGTTATTACATCCTATTTGCGATCCCGCAGAAGAAAAGAAAGTTCCTGTATTAGTAAAAGGTTTGCCAGCCGGTCCTGGTGCCGCAGTCGGTCAGCTTGTTTTCACAGCGGAAGATGCAGTTGCATGGGAACGCCAGGGAAAAACTGTAATTCTTATCCGTGAAGAAACCAACCCCGAAGATGTTGAAGGAATGCGCGCAGCTTCAGGAATACTTACTGCACGCGGCGGAATGACTTCTCACGCAGCTCTTGTAGCTCGCGGCTGGGGAAAATGTTGTATTGTGGGAGCCGGAAAACTGCATGTTAATCCTGCAACAAAATCGGCAAAAATTGAAGGAACTAACATTGTTTTAAAAGAAGGAGATGTTGTAACTTTAAACGGAACAAAAGGCCACGTATATCAGAAAGCTTTAAAACTAATGGACGCATCCGAAAATCCTCGTTTCAAACAATTTATGAAAATGGTCGATTCTTTCCGTACAATGGGAGTCCGTACAAATGCAGAAACACCTGAAGACGCAAAGATTGCACGAGATTTTGGAGCAGAAGGAATAGGACTTTTCAGAACCGAACATATGTTTTACGGAACAGGATCAGAAAAACCTTTGCTGGCGCTTCGCAAGATGATTCTCAGCAATACACAGGCTGAAAGGGTTATTGCGCTGAACGAATTATATCCATACATGAAAAAAGATATTAAAGCCACCTTATTGGCAATGGATAATTTACCTGTAACTTTCCGATTGCTCGATCCACCATTGCACGAATTTGTTCCGCAGAGTAAAGAAAAACAAGCTGAATTAGCTAAAGAGTTGAAAATTAAAGTTTCGGATGTTGCAAAACGCGGAGAGGCTTTGCACGAAAATAACCCTATGATGGGTCATCGCGGAGTTCGTTTAAGTATAACCTATCCCGAAGTTTCAGAAATTCAGTTCCGTGCAATTTTCGAATCGACTCTTGAGCTAATAAAAGAAGGCCATCACCCAAAACCGGAAATAATGATACCGGTAACTTGCGAAGCAGCTGAATTGGATGTTACAAAAGTAATTGCAGATAAAGTATATGAAGAAGTATGTAAAAAATTCAAAGTTAAATCGATAAACTATCTCTACGGTACAATGATCGAAATTCCCCGCGCTTGTTTGCTAAGCGAAAGAATGGCAAAAACCGCACAGTTTTTCTCGTTTGGAACAAACGATTTAACACAAATGACATTTGGATTCAGCCGTGATGATATCGGCGGTTTTATGAATGAATATCTCGACCAGAAGATTTTAACTTCCGATCCTTTCCAGACGATTGACCAGGACGGTGTTGGACAGTTAATTGAAATGGCAGTTAAGGACGGACGCAAGACACGTTCGGACTTAAAAGTCGGTATATGCGGAGAGCAAGGCGGAGATCCTGCATCTGTTGAATTCTGTTATAAACTCGGATTAAATTATGTGAGTTGTTCACCTTTCCGTGTTCCTATAGCAAAACTTTCGGCAGCCCGTGCAGCAATTATGGATACTAAAGCTAATGCAAAAAAAGTATCAAAAAAGGAAGTAAAGAAAACTACAAAGAAAAAGAAATAAGCATCGATTAACGCCCGGGAATTGCTCCCGGGCAGTTTTAACTTTGCATAGACGAAACAGGAGTGTAAATGAAACTATCAGATTTCAGTTATAATCTGGGCAAGAACCAAATAGCAAGATTCCCAGTCAGTCCAAGGGATAGCGCGCTTATGATGGTTCTTAACAGAGCAGATAATACGATTGAACATAAAGTTTTTTCGGATATCGTTGATTATATGAACAAAGGGGATGTTCTTGTTGTTAATAAAACAAAAGTTATGCAGGCGCGGCTTTATGGTTCGAAGGAAAGAACAAATGCAAAGATAGAAGTATTTGTTTTGCGCGAATTAAATAAAGAAGAAAATATCTGGGATGTAATTGTAGATCCGGCCCGTAAAGTACGAATAGGAAACAGAATATATTTCAACGACAATCTTTGGTGCGAAGTAATTGATAATACTACAAGCCGCGGACGCACAGTAAGATTTAATAACGATTCCAAAGATATTTTTGATGCCATTGAAAAAATAGGACTTACTCCTCTGCCCCCATATATTAAACGCGAAGCTGTTCCTGAAGATAAAGAAAACTATCAAACTGTTTTTGCCCAAGTGGATGGAAGTGTTGCCGCACCCACAGCTGGTCTGCACTTTACAAGTGAATTGGTAGAAAAAATCAAGAAAAAAGGTGTTAAAATTGTTCCTGTTATTCTTCATATCGGACTCGGAACTTTTCGCTCGGTTGAAGTAGAAGATTTAACCAAACACAAGATGGATTCAGAATATTTTGAAATTCCACAGGAATCTGCAGAAATTATAAATAATGCAATAAATTCGAAAAAGAATATTTTTGTTACCGGAACAAGTGCCACCCGCGCGCTCGAAAGCAGCGTTACTGCCGATGGATTGGTTAAAGCAAATTATGGATGGACTGATAAATTTATTTTTCCGCCATACGATTTTAAAATAACAAAAAAACTGATTACTAATTTTCATATGCCTGAATCTACTTTATTAATGCTTGTTGCAGCGTTTGCAGATTACGACTTTATGATGAAAGCATACAAAAAAGCCTTGAAAGAAAAATACCGCTTTTTAAGTTACGGCGATGCAATGCTGATTTTATAAACTATGAAACGATTTGTGATTATTCCTTCTGGAGGGTCAGGGAAGAGATTGAATGCTTCCCTGCCCAAACAGTACATTAAATTTAACGGGAAAGAACTTTTTGTTTATACCATTGAAAAGTTTCAGAACAGTTCTCTTGCCGATATTATTATTATTGCGGCACAGCCTGAATATTTCGGGTTGATAAATGACTGCATTAAAAAATATAAGCTTTCCAAGGTTTTAAAAGTTGTTGAAGGCGGAAAAGAAAGACAGGATTCTGTTTATAATGCGCTTCTAAGCTGCAATGCAGAGGAAAATGACATTGTTGCCGTGCACGATGCCGCACGTCCTCTTATTTCATCAAACCTGATAGATGAAGCTTTAAAACAAGCAGAAATTTTCGATAGTATTATAGTAGCAATAAAAGCAAAAGATACTCTTTTAAAGGGAGATAATTTTGTTGAAAGTTATATTGAAAGAGAAGGAATTTACTATGTCCAGACTCCTCAAATCTTCAGGGCTGGTATTCTTCTCAATTCAATGAAAAAAGCTTACAGTGAAAATTTTTATGGAACTGACGAATCGATGCTTGTAAAAAAAGCAGGCTACAAAATAAAAATTGTTGAAGGTTCTTCGCTGAATATTAAAGTAACCACTCAGTCCGATCTTGATTTTTTTTCGGCTCTGTGCTCACAGTAAAAATAATTTCATTGTAAAAATTTTTCAAATTGTATAAGTTTGTAGACGGAGATTTTATATGTATATATTTGGTTTAATAATTCTTTTATCTTATCTTGTCGGTTCAATTCCAACAAGCATAATTATCAGCAAACTTGTTAAAGGAATCGATATTCGCAAACACGGAAGCGGTAATGCCGGCGGAACTAATGTTTTCAGAGTAATCGGCTGGAAATATGGATTGCTTGTTATTCTTCTGGATGCGTTAAAAGGAGCTTTTGCAGTTATTGTTATTGCCAGACTTCATTATGGCAATATTCCGTTTAACAATATGACACCTTTCGACGACTTCACTCTGATACAAATAATTGCCGGTATTTTTGCTGTTATCGGACATATTTGGACAATTTTTGCCGGTTTTAAAGGCGGTAAAGGCATTGCTACAGGGTTAGGATTTCTTATAACAATTATCACTATCGATATGCTTTTAGCTGTTGCAGTTTTCGCAGTTGTTGTGTTGGTTTCACGCTACATTTCACTTGGTTCCATACTTGCAACGCTTTCAATACCTGTAATAATGATAATACGCGAAAATATTTTTAATGTTGATATTTTAGGCTATCATACCGTTCTTCCTTTCAGTATACTGATAGCATTATTGATTGTTTATACTCACAGAGCTAATATAAAAAGACTTTTAGAAGGCAGCGAAAATAAAATTTCTCTTTCCAGAAAAAAATCCTGACAAATGAAAATTTCAGTTATAGGCGCAGGCGGGTGGGGTACAACACTCGCCATATTACTTTATTATAACGGACACAATGTTACATTGTGGGAATTTGATCCGGAATACGCCGAATTAATTTCCAGAACCCGCTGTAACGACACATTTCTGCCGGGTATAAAAATTCCTGAAGAAATAATGATTACAAATTCTTTATCCGCTGCTTGCGAAAAACAGCAAATGATTGTTCTTGCTGTTCCATCCCAGTTTATGCGTAAGGTTATTCAGAAAATTAAATTGCTTGATATAAGCGACACAATTCTTGTAAGCGTTTCGAAAGGAATTGAAACGGGAACCTTAATGACAATTTCGCAAATTATTAAGGATGAGATGCCCGAACTTCCGGAAAAGTATATTGCCGTAATATCGGGTCCTAGTCACGCTGAAGAAGTAAGCCGGAAAATACCAACAACTGTTGTAGCGGCATCTTATGATGCTTTTACCTGCCAGGAAGTTCAGGTTGCATTCAGTACCTCATATTTCCGTGTTTATTCCTCATCCGATATTTACGGGGTTGAATTAGGCGGTTCATTAAAAAATGTGATTGCTATCGGAGCCGGAATCATTGACGGAGCTGGTTTTGGCGATAATACAAAAGCTGCAATTATGACAAGAGGCGTTGCTGAACTTTCGCGTCTGGGAACAGCTTTGGGAACTGATCCAAGAACCTTTACAGGTCTTTCGGGAATGGGTGATCTTATTGTTACCTGCGGAAGCAAACACAGCCGTAACAGATATGTAGGAGAACAGATTGGGAAAGGCTTAAAATTATCGGAAATACTTAAATCGATGAAAATGGTTGCAGAAGGTGTTGAAACCTGCAGAGCGGTTCACCAGTTATCGCAGAAATATAATATTGAACTTCCAATCGCTTCGGCTGTTTATTCAATACTTTTTGAGGATAAAGACCCCATAAAAGCTACGTTCGAATTAATGACCCGCGAAATCAAATCGGAATACTGACCGAACATTATTTTTTTCTGCTTAATTTTAATATATTTGATTCATGGAAATTCCAGATGAATTAAATAAATCCGTTCAGTTTCTTAAATATGTCGGACCGCAAAGAGCAAAAGCTTTTGAAACCGTAGGTCTGAAAACAATTTATGATCTTCTTTTTTTCTTCCCCTCGCGTTATCTCGACCGATCTTCGGTATTAAGTTCATCTAAAGTTATTAAATATTTAATTGACGGCTATGAGGGCGAAGTTACAATAATTGGTAAAGTTGTTGAGACTGAGCTTATCCAGAGGGCAAAAAAGCAAGTATTCAAAGTTACAATGAAAGATTCGGCAGGTTTTTTTGAATGCGTTTGGTTTCAGGGAATAAAATTTTTCAAAGACAGGTTCAAAGAAAACCAGCTTTACGCTTTATCCGCAAAACCTGCAATTACCCGTTACGGACACCTGCAATTTGTTCATCCCGATTTTGATTTTATTGATGATTCTGAAAATCTTGAATTTCGTAACACCGGCAAAATTATCAGTTTTTACAGAATACCAAAAGATGTCCGCTCTGCAAATTTAGGCGATTTAAGTCTGCGGAAAATTATGGAACAAGCTGTTGCTGAAAATGCCGATAAAATCCCGGAAACTCTTCCTGACAGCATAATTAAATCATACTCTCTGCTTGGCATTAACCATTCGGTCTTAAATCTTCATTTCCCTGAAAATAAAACTTTGCTGGAATCCGCTCAAAGAAGATTTAAATTTGAAGAATTTTTTTTCCAGCAGGTATTAATTGCAGGAAGAAAATTAAACCGCAGCAAAAAAATTAACGGTTCGTCAAAAATAATTAAAACAAGCATTGTCAAGAATTTTTTAGATTCACTTCCTTTTCAGCTTACCGAGTCACAGTTATCGGTATTAAGTGATATCCGAAAAGACATGGAAAATGATAGCCCTATGAACCGGTTGATTCAGGGAGACGTTGGCAGCGGAAAAACTATTGTAGCTTTAATTGCAATGCTTATTTGTGTTGACAACGGATTTCAGGCAGTCCTTATGGCACCTACAGAAATACTTGCAGACCAGCATTTTAAAAACATCTGCAAACTATTATACGAATTCAATATTAAAGTTTCGCTATTGCTTGGCAGCCAGAACATGCGCGAAAAAAAATCCGCACTCGGAAAAATAAAATCCGGAAGTGCGCAGATAATTATTGGAACACATGCTTTAATTCAGGAATCAGTAAGTTTTAGTAAACTAGGTCTAGTTGTTATCGACGAGCAGCATCGTTTTGGAGTTTTTCAACGGAAAACTTTAACTGAAAAGGGAATTTCCCCGGATGTAATTGTAATGTCGGCAACACCAATACCCAGAACTTTAACAATGACAATATATGGAGATCTTGATGTATCAGTAATCGATCAAATGCCGCTTAACAGACTGCCTGTAAAAACGATTGTGAGAAAAGAAGATAAACTGCCTGATATCTATAAATTTATTTCTGAAAAAACATCCGAAGGTTATCAATCTTTTATAGTTTATCCTTTAGTTGAGGAATCGGAAAAAAGTGATTTGAAAGATGCTGAAACATATTTCGGAAAATTAAAAAATGAGGTTTTTCCCGATTTACGAGTAGGATTGATTCATGGAAAACTCAGCTGGCAGGAAAAAGAACAGGTAATGATTGATTTTGCTTCAAAAAAATATGATATCCTTGTATCTACAGTAGTAATTGAAGTTGGTATTGATATTCCTGATGCAAATATAATTGTTATAAATGATGCATACCGTTTCGGGCTTTCGCAGCTTCATCAGCTGAGAGGAAGAGTAGGAAGAAGCGGCAAGCAGGCTTATTGTATTTTAATTTCAAAACAAAACATAACAAACAATAACTTCGATTATAATTTTGAATATCTTTCCAAAAGCGAAATTGAAAAACATAAATCTTTAATAAGACTGAATGCAATGGTAAGTTACAACGACGGTTTTAAACTTGCTGAAATTGATCTTAAACTCAGGGGTCCAGGAGATATTTTCGGTTTACAGCAAAGCGGCTTGCCGGATTTAAAATACGGCAATATAATTACAGATACCGAAGAGCTTAATCTTGCACGCGAAGCCGCATTTAATATTGTAGCGGAGGATAACACATTAACAAAAGATGAAAATAAAATTATAAAAAGTATAATTAAAGAAAAATATTCAAATAAAATTCAGTTTGCTAAAATAGGATAAATCTATCAGTCTCAACTATTCTGCCTTACATCCAATCCCCAGAATAACTTTTCGCGTAAAATACTAAAATAACTGTTATCTTTTGAATGAAGCAGCCTCATTGGTCTTGAACTTTTACCTATCTGAAGAGATGCTGGAGAGCGGAATTGATTTACTCTCTGTCCGTCGCAATTTACCTGAACACTTTTATTCTGGGAATTTACCGTAATATTAATTTTCTGTTCGCAAGATAAAACAAGCGGACGCATTGTTAAAGTGTGCGGAGCAACGGGACTGATAATAATTGATTTTGCTTTTGGAAAAACAATTGGACCTCCAGTTGATAAAGAATAACCTGTTGAACCGGTAGGGGTTGCAACAATTACTCCGTCAGCCGAAAACGTTGATACATATTCATCATCAACCTTAATCGTAATTTCTATCATTTTGGGCCACATTCCCTTATCTATAACAATATCGTTAACGGCAAACATTTTTGTTAGCGGGCATTCCGTGCAAAAAGCTTCAAGCGTAATCCTTTCTTCAATTATTGTTTTACCCTTTTTTATATCATCAATAAATTTTCCAATATTATCCAGATTTATTTCTGCAAGAAAACCAAGCTTTCCCAAATTTATGCCTACAAGAGGAACATCATAGTTTCTCGACTCAAATGCTGTGCTTAGCATTGTACCGTCGCCGCCTAAGGTAAAAACAATTTCGCTTTGCGAATAGAATTCAGAATAATTTACAAAATCTGTAAAACCTCGGATTCCATCACGGAAATCATCAGGCAGTTCAGTGCTTTCTTGAATAAGAATATTGAACTTAAATTCTGCTAATTTCAGAACCAGTCTCTGAAGAATTTCCAAAACATTGTTTTTTGCCAAGTTCGGAACAATACCTATGGTCATATTTGAATTCCCTTTTTATTCAATTCCCATAATTTGCAATATTTTGTAAATACATATGCAGATGAAAAAACACATAATATAAATCCTTGAATTCCATCAAGAAAACCCTTTTTTATAATAAACATCTTAAAAAAAGTAAATGCAGGTCTCAGAAGAATATCGGATATTTTAAAAGCTCTTTTCTTTTTATTAAGCTCCTCAGCAGCGAGACTTGTATACAAATTAAACTTCTCAAAATAATGAAATATATCCGGGTCGGTAAAATGCAGAAGATCGTTTTTTAGTTTTCCTGTCTGCCCTTTATAGTGCAAAAATTCGTGCACCGAACTTTGAGAAAATTTTATCTCATTCTTATTAAAAAGTCTGTTCACCCTATCCGGATACCAGCCGCAATGTTTTATCCATTTTCCTAAAAAAAAAGCTTTCCGTGGAACTGAATAAACAGAATGCAGAGGAATATTATCCTTAAATTTAGTAAGTTCTTCCGATAACTTTTCAGTTAAAACTTCATCCGCATCAATCCATAAAACCCAGTCGTTTGTAACAAATTTCAATGCTTCTTGTTTTGTTTCCGAAAACCCCTGCCATTTAATTTTTCTTAATTTAACATTGTTAAACTTATCAGCAATTTCAAATGTTCTGTCATCTGATAAGTCATCGATAAATACATTTATTTCATCAATGCAATTAACTAAACTTTTAATGCATTTTTCGATATTTTGCTCTTCATTTTTTGCAATAAGAATCGATGATAAGTTCATAAAAATCATTTTTTATTTTTTACTGAACAATTTTACAATTTTTTTATTAAATTATTTCATCAAAAAATACAATTTCGAAATCAGACTTCTAAAATTTACATATTTATCTTAATCAATCACAATTCAGGAGGTAAAATGAAAAAAGCAGGATTAGTAATTGCGTTATTTTTTTTAATGGGTATGGTAAGCACGTTTGCCCAAGAAGTACAATCCGGTAGTTTTTCTGCCAGTTCAGCATCGCAGAATTATACTTTAGCAAGCGGTACTGGTGACAGAACTTATTCCATTGAAGTAAGTTTCCCAAAAGGTTTTGATGTAAAACCTGACATTATTCTATCTGTTAGTTTGCTGGAATCTGATAAAAGTGCAAATCTTAGATATGATGTTGTTGCAAAATCAGTTTCCCGAGACGGTTTTATGATTACTATTAAAACTTGGGGAGATACAAAAATTTATGCTATAGGCGGAAGCTGGCTTGCAGTTTCAGCAGGTAAATAAAGTCATTTAATGGGGCAGATTATTTCTGCCCTTTTTTATTCTTCTAACAAATCCCTAATAATTTTGCAAATTCGTTTTATATCTGTTTCATCCAACTCATAGTACATTGGCAACCTTAAAAGACAATCAGTATAATAATCAGACATTTTTAACTGGCAGCCGCTGTAATATTTTGCATAGTATTCTGAACTGTGAAGAGAGATATAATGAAAAACTGCCAGTATAGAATTTTCTTTCAGTCTCGTAATAATTGAATTTCGTTGTTCAAGAGTTGAACATATAACATAAAACATATGTCCGTTATTGGTTGCATAGTCGGGAACAAATGGAACTTTAATTTTTCCTTTCAAACTTAAATCTCTCAATTCGTTGTAGTAACACTCCCATAAGAATTTTCTTTTATTCTGGATCATTTCAAGGTTTTCAATCTGTGCATAGAGATAAGCTGCAATAATTTCAGACGGCAGAAATGATGAACCGATATCTACCCATCCGTATTTATTTACTTCACCCCTGAAAAATTCAGCTCTGTTTGTTCCCTTTTCCCAGATTATCTCTGATCTTCGTATAAATTTTTCATCATTTATAACTAACAATCCTCCCTCGCCTGAGTTTATATTCTTTGTCTCGTGAAATGAAAAAGCCGAAAGATGACCGATGCTCCCAAGAGGTTTACCTTTATAATACGATTCAACCGCTTGAGCCGCATCTTCAATAACTATAAGATTATACTTATCGGCTAAAGCCATTATTTTATCCATATCGCAGGCAACACCAGCATAATGGACGGGAACAATTGCTTTAGTTTTTGATGAAATTAATGATTCGATTTTATCTTCATCTATCCCGGGATGATCGGTTCGGCTGTCTGCAAAAACAATTTTTGCGCCTTGTCTTACAAAAGCAAGTGCAGTAGATACAAAAGTATAAGAAGGAATTATAACCTCATCACCGGATTTTATATCTGCAAGCATTGCGCACATTTCTAATGCATCTGTGCAAGAGGTGGTAAGCAGGGCTTTTTTAAATCCATACCTCTTTTCGAAAAAAGAATTGCATTTTTTTGTAAGAATCCCATTTCCGGAAATTTTTCCGCTATATACAGCTTGATAGATATAATGCATCTCCTTTCCTGTAAGATACGGCTTGTTAAATGGAATTTCCTTCATTTTATAAACCTCGCTGGATTTCCTGCATATAGCCCGGGCTCTGAGATATTTTTTATTACAACTGTCCCCGCCCCTGTGCTTACGCAAGACGAAATTTTTATATTATCAATTAATATTGTTCCTATTCCAAGAAAAACGCTTTCTCCTATCTCTGAAAATCCTGCTATCGCTGTTGCCGGAGAGATAAATGAATGCGATCCTATTATGCTGGTATGTGAAATTACTGCGGCATTATTAAGCAGCACATTCTCCCCTATCACTGCATCTTTGTCAATAACAACACCGGGATATATAGCGCAGCCCATACCTATTTTTGAAGTGAAATCAATAACCGCACTCGGATGAAGTATGGTTCCAAATTCGTGATTTTTTGCTAGAGACTGAAAGATTTCTTTTCTTTTTATCATATGTTTGTAACCAATTCCCGAAAAAAGGAAATCAAATTTTCCTTTTCTAAATAAAGCAGGGATATCGTCAATTTTTCCAAGCAGACCGGGAGTTTTATCAGGTTCAGCAAAATCATCAAAAAATCCGGCAAAAGAATATTTACCTTGAACTGCCGCTAAGTGTTTTATTTGCCTTCCCAGCTCTCCGCTGCCAATTATTGCCAGTTTATTCATTATTTATTCACATATTTTAAGTAATTACTTGAATTGCTGCCTTCATTTAAAATTAAATCTATAATACTAACATAGTGATCAAATGGAAGAAAGAGCTGGCTGTATTCAGAATATCCCGAATAATCCATCCAGGTTACATTAATTCCGGCTTCCTCAAATAATTTTTCCTTCAGATATCCCTTTGCCGCTGGTCCGGAAAGATACTCGGTGGCACCGGCTTGCTTGCATAAATCAACCAATCTTTCGGTTTTCCCTTCAATGAGATTATAATCTTCCGAACGCATAATTTTCGTTTTTATTCCCAGCAAAATGCAAATTTCGTTAATAAATTTCTGATTTATTTTGCTGAGACATTCCTCTTCTTCCAATTCTTCGTATATAGAAAAAATCTTTCCACTGAATTCCTTATAATACAAAGCCTTTGAGTAATTTGTAATTATTGCATTTTTATGTTTTTTTATCCAGCTTTTATCTGCTATCCTGGTTTCGTTAATTTTCTGATGAAGACTTTTTACTGAAACCGGAATTGTTAACCACATTGTTCCTGCTAATGTTTTTATCTTGTTCCTGTTCCGCCAGTCGTTTTTTGTGTATTGCATTTCATCATACAGAATAAATTCATCTGAACGCGCAATCAGGTCGAAGTATCCCTTCCACGGAATATAATTGGATTGGAGTATAGCAATATTTTTTTTCATAAATTTAATTTTAAGTTAATTCATCGATTATTTTCTGAAATTCCTCGGATATTGTTTTATGGCTGCAGGTTTGTACTGCAAGATTTCTGCAATTTTCAGACATCTTCATATATTCATCTTCCGATAACCTTAATAATTTCAACAATGCTTCAGCCAAAGCACGGCAATCATACAAATCAACTTTAAAACCTGTTACTCCATTAATTACTAAATCAGGCGCAACACCCATTTCAAAACATACAACCGGAGTGCCGCTCATAACTGCCTGGTTTATCATAGTAGGACCTGAATCTTCTATTGAGGAATTTAAATAAATATCTGCGGCACGATATGCAGCGCTTAATTTATCATGAGGTAAAAATCCGATTTGTGTTTTTCCAAATGGAATTTCCTTCTCAAATTTTTCTGAAAATTTTCCGGCAATAATAAAATGTATTTCACTTTTTTCTTTTTCACCGGATATTTTATACAAAATTTTTATTATCTCTAAAAGTTGAGCAAATCCTTTTCTTTCTTCGTGTTCATAAACTGCGCCGAAAAAGATAATTTTTTTATTTTTAGGAATACCGAGAAATTCTCTTTCTTTGACTTTATCACCCGGATAAAACAGCGTTTCGTTTGTGGGCGACATAATTTTATATTTTTTCTGATTTTCAAAAACAGAACTTTCATTAAGCTGATTCCATTGCCAGGCAGAAGCCGCAACAGGATAAATCTCTGAATCTTTGATATATTTTTTTTTAAGCTTAATAACTTCTGAAGTTTTATCGTAAGAATTAGATGAATGCAATCCGGGACATTTTCCGCAATCCGATTTATAACCTTTGCAATCCCAGGCATAATGGCAGCCGCCAGTAAGAATTGCCATATCCATCATATATATTAATAACGGCGCCTCGCATTTTTTGCTAACAATATGTAAATCCCGCATAGTTAAATAGTTAACCGGATGAAGATAAAAAATAATATCCGGTTTAAAAGGCAGTGCTTTTAATATTCCATCTGACCAAATATTGGTAAAAAACATATCTACACTTGCCATGTAGTATTTCGGATTTCTTTTTCTGAATTTTTCTTCGATATTTTTAATAATTTTTGCAATGATTATTAAAATAGGATATTTGGGTTTAAACCTTATTACGAATTGGTTTTCCTCACCCGCTTTAACATTAGTAAGAATTTTTACATTATTCCGGTCTTTCAAAGCATTCAGAACATCAAATGCAATAATTCCTGAAGATTTGGTAATATCTTGACCAGTTATTAATAAAACATTTTTCATCAGCTGTTCCAAATACCTTTAGCTCTATTTCCTACAATCAAATTAACCTGAAATGGTGAGTAAAAAGCACTTACCAAATTAACAATAATTGATGCCGCAATTACACCCTGCATTCCATAAAACCTCCCAAGCAAAACAGCAAGCGGGATAAAAACAGCTGATCCAGCAACTGCTACATAAAGCTGAAGTTTAATTCGTCCTGTTCCATTTAGAATATAGGAATGCAAATTATTCCATATCATCAAAAGAAAAAGAAAAGACATTAAAATTGAAATCGATATTCCAATATGAATTTTATTGCCAATCCAGATTTCATAAAAATACGGAGAAATTACTAACATCACTGTTATCAATATTATAAACAAATAAAATATCTGTCTTAGTTTTTTCAATGCGGATTTCATCCATTTATATTCCTTTTTGTAATATGCTTCGGTAAAAGCTGACCAGAAAGGAGTTATCAAAATCAAAAAAAGCATTGAAGAAAGACTGAAATATTTAAAAGCTATATTATAAACAGTTACATCTTCGGGACCGCTTATATGAGTGATTATTATATTACTTGTTTGATAAATTATCAAAGCCGATATTTGTATCAGGAAAAACTTTATTCCGAGTCCCATAATATCTCTTGCACAGGAGAAATCAATCATCCTGAATGATGGTATATAAAGATTATATCTCGATTTGAAAAGAATAATTGTTGAACCCAGTAATACTAAAACCGGCATTAAACCGGCAGCAGTGGCAAGATAAAGAATTGAACCTTTCGTATATAAAGTTAATACGAATATGGATGCAAGAATAAGAAATTGTCCGATAAAATCAATAAACGAAGCAAATGCAGGCTTCTGATCAGCAGTTAATACGGTAGTTATCACTTTAAGTACCATCTGCAAACAAAAAAAACCGGTTATTATTAAACCTGATATTTTCAATTCATTATTCATATATGATGGTGCATTTAATATAGCAGCCCAGCTTATATTTTCTGATAACAGAAATACCGCCAGCCAGATACATAAAAACAAAATAATAAACAAAGCATACGCAGTACTGATATATTTCTTGATAATAATATTGCTTTCACTTGCCTTAAGCTCCGCAAATTTATTTCTTAATCCGTTTCCAATTCCAATATCAAAATAGCTGATCCAAAGGACAATTGAACTGAGAGTTAACCAAATCCCATAAGTAACTGTATTAACATACGATATTGTAAGCGGAACCAAAATAAGCCCTACCGCAGCAGAACCGATCTTTACAAAAAAGGAGCCTGCAATATGTTTTATCACATTTCGGCTTCTGCCATTTTCAGGGATAAGCTTGCAAAAGAAATCATTTTCTTTTATAATTTTAATTATGCCAGAAAGCATAAAACAATGTCCAATTTTATATATTTGAACGGAGTTCAGTAAATAGTTCAATCTTAATTAGTAATATAGCTAATTCCTAAAACTTTTTAGTTACTGAAAGATTAAAATATCTTATTTTTGGAATTATGAAATACATTATCGCTACAAATACAATAAACCGCCCGGCAGAACTTGTTGAAAGAAGTTTACAAGCTTCATTAAACCAAAAGATAAGTCCGTTAAAAGTTATTTTAATAGACCAGAATGACACAGAACTTGAGCTGCCCGAAAGAATAACCGGAAATTCAATTTTCGAAAGACAGAAATCTGATAAAAATTCTGTATCCGCTGCGCGCAATTGTCTTAAAATTCCTGAAGATACCGAATGGATTTTCTTTTGCGATGACGACGGTTACCCCTGCGAAAATTATTCCGAAATTCTGAAAAATTTAATTGAGCAAAACAAGCAGCTTAAAATTTTTGCCGGCAGCATTGTACGTGACGATACAAATGAATTTTACAGCCTGCGTCATAAAAAAGGCGGAAGTCTTAAATTTTTCAGGAATACAAAAAATTTGATGGGCTCTAATTTTGTGGTTCACAAAGATATTTTTAATCAATTAGGAAGGTTTGATGAAACCTTCGGCGCCGGATCATATTTCGGAAGCGGCGAAGAAACTGATTTTTGCTGGGAAGCCTTTTTTAATAAAATCCCGATGGAATTTTTCCCGGAATTGATTGTGTATCACGTTCCTCCGTTTAATGAATCATTAAAAAAAGGTTTCAGGAAATCGTTTAAATATGGGATAGGAAAAGGCGCGCTTGTTTGGAAATGGCTTATCCTAAAACAAAAACCTATTGTTCTTTATGAGTTTTTTGAAATGTTCTTTGTACCCTTTCTTCAATTTTTCCGCGCTCTTATTAAATTAAATCCTTCTTTTGTGCTTACAAATCTGGCAGCTTTAGCCGGCAGATTTTACGGTTTAATAAAAGGAATGATTCACCTCAAACGGCGCTTTTATGCTTGATTTTTTTCAGTTTACTTAAAAGTGATGATAATCCGGCTGCAACTAAAATTCTTCTGAAATAATATAAAACAATTCGTACGCCGAAATTTAAAATAACAGTAACACTCAAATAATTATTTTTTCTTAAAGCCCTCCAGCATTCCATTATTGCTGTATATTCCTGCTCTGCCGATTTTCCGGTACCATCCATTACTACAGGCGCTTTATCGGAAACATAATATCCTTTTATTCCGTGTTTATCAAGTTTTATGGCAAAATCGTAATCCATTGCAATTTTATAATCGGTATCGAAAAATCCGGTCTTGCTGAAAACGCTTTTCCGCACAATCATTGTCGGATGAAAATAAGGCATACCTCTCCCGATATTTTTCATTATGGGCTTCATCAAAAGTCTGCCACCGATGTTATCTTCAAAAATAAAATTCGAATGAATAAATGAAATTTCCTGATTATCACGAAATATTTTTTCTGCATTTACGGGATATGATGAATCAATTAAAATATCGCCGCTGTTGAGAAACATTATAAATTCGCCGGAAGATTTTTTAATCCCTTTATTGAATGCATCCGATATTCCTTTATCCTTTTCATTAATTACAATTCCATTGTAATTTTTCAAAAATTCAAATGTTTTCGGACAATTCCCTCCGTTAACAACAACTGATTCAACATCTGCCGATTTTGGGACACTGTTAAGAGTTTTGACCAATTCTTCGAAGTTATTGTATGTTATGGTTACAACTGTTATCAATTTTACTCAATTTTTATTATTTTAACACTTATAATATGGTTATTAAATCTAATTAAAAGATAAGAATTTTTTAAAGTTAATTTCTGCAGGTTTTGTGAAAACAGCAATAGTTCACGATTGGTTTACAATTTATATGGGTTCCGAAAAGTGTGTGGAATCGTTTAACAATCTTTTTCCGGAATCGGATATTTTTACAATTGCAGATTTTTTACAATCGCCCGAAGAAAGAAAAATTATACTGAATAATAAAAAACCTTTCACCAGTTTCATTCAAAATCTGCCGTTAGCTTCAAAATTTCACCGTCACTATTTTCCGCTGTTTCCTTTTGCTGTTGAGCAGCTTGATATTTCGGGCTACGAGCTCATAATTTCAAGTTCGCACGCATTTGCTAAAGGCGTTCTTTCAAACGCCAACCAGCTTCATATCTGCTATTGCCACACTCCCATCCGTTATGCTTGGGATTTATATCATCAATACATAAACGAGAGTGGATTAAATAAAGGATTGAAAGGATTGATAGCAAAATATGCGCTTCACAAAATAAGAATGTGGGACTTATCAACCGCTAACCGCGTTGATTATTTTATTGCAAATTCCAGTCACGTTGCAAAAAGGATTAAGAAGATTTACAACCGCGATGCTGAAGTTATTTTTCCTCCGGTGGATACTGACTTATTTAAGTGTGTTTCTGAAAAAGATGATTATTATTTAATTATTTCAAGGTTTGTTCCTTATAAGAAAGTTGATTTAGTTGTTGAAGCATTTTCTAAAATGCCGGATAAAAAACTTTTGGTAGTCGGTTCGGGACCTGATGAGAAGAAGATTAAAAACTTAGCCTCATCAAACATTGAAATTTTAGGTCATCAAAATCAAAACGAATTGATTAAATTGATTCAGAAAGCAAAAGCCTTTGTTTTTGCAGCCGAAGAGGATTTCGGGATTACAATAGTAGAAGCCCAGTCCTGCGGAACACCCGTAATTGCTTATAAAATTGGTGGAGCCAGCGAAACTGTAATTGACGGTAAAACTGGAATTTTATTCAGCGAGCAAACTGCCGAGTCGGTAATTCAAGCGGTTAAGAATTTTGAAGATTCGAATTTATACGCCCCTGATTTAATAAGCCGGCACGCTTCAATATTTTCGCGCAAAACATTCGAACAAAATATCTCGAATTTCATTCAAGAAAAATACTCGGTGTTTAAAAGATAAAACTATGATAATAAACAGCCGTTCAATTCATAATTTCCGCAAATTTACCGATCTCTTAATCCTTAATTTTGCATTTATTGCAGCTGGAATTATGGCGCAATCCGCTGATATTTTGCTCGAGCGGAATTTTATTTTCATCCTTCTCGCAATCGAAAATCTTGTATGGCTTGCAGCTTCAAATCCGTTAAAAATTTATGAGGATTTTTACACGCGCTCTGCTTCGGTTCATTCAACAATTATTTTTAAATCTGTACTGCTGATTTTAATTACCGATGTTTTATTCCTTTTCTTATTTAAGGAAAATCTTTTTACGCGTAATTTTATTTTTATAAATACTTCTCTCACTTTTGTTCTAATAATTTTTAAGGAAATTGTTTTCCGTGTTCTACAAAAAAAATATCGTAAAAAAGATATTTCGTTGCGAAAAATTCTTATTATCGGCGCAGGCGAACTTGGCTGCGAGTTTAAGGATTTTCTTCTTTCAAACCCAAGTTTCGGATATTCTTTTACCGGATTTTTGGATGATTTTGAAAATAGCGCAGATGTTCTGGGAAAAACCGAAGTGCTTGAAGAAACAATTGCATCAAAAAATATTGACGATGTTGTAATCGCGCTGCCAGTAACCCAATACTCGCAGCTCGATTCATTAATGAAAATTTGCGACAGAAAAGCCGTTAAATCATATATCATCCCCGATTATTCCAAACTGCATTCGAATAAATTCAAAATAAATCTTTTCGGAAATTTTCCTGTAATCACTGTCAGAAACAATCCTCTTGAAGAAATTCAGTGGCGATGGCTTAAACGTACGGTTGATATTTTATTTTCCGGTTTAGCGGCAGTTTTTATTTTGTGGTGGCTTCTTCCGGTTATATCAATTTTAATTAGAATTTCTTCGAAAGGTCCAGCATTTTTTATTCAGGAAAGAGTCGGTTTTAATAACCAGATATTTAAATGCTACAAATTCCGGACAATGAATTTAGCGGCAAGCGCTGATAAAAATTCGGATAAACCGGTTACAGACGATGATGACAGGATTACAAAAATCGGGAAGATTTTACGCAAAACTAACCTTGATGAAATTCCTCAGTTTATAAATGTTTTAAAAGGCGATATGTCCATTGTCGGTCCGCGCCCGCATGCAATTCCCTTTCAAAACGCTTACAGCGGAATAGTAGATGAAATACGGCTTCGTCACAGAGTTTTACCCGGAATTACAGGCTGGGCTCAAATCCACGGTCTTCGCGGCGATGTTGATGATGAAGAAGAGAAAAAAATCCGCACCAAAAAACGTATTGAATATGATATCTGGTATATCGAAAACTGGAGCATCTGGCTGGATTTCCAGATAATTTTTGAAACCGTGTGGCAGGTTTTTACCGGAAGGAACACAGGGAATTAGTTACTTTGTTTTATTCCGATATAAATATTTGTTGACACTGCAATCAATGCTGAAATAATTATGCTTGCCCATAAAAAGTCAGTTACCGAAGCAAGTATTAAGGATGGGATTAGAAACAGCATTGCAAAAATTATATCTTTCGTTTCGCCTTTTTCATACAATTTTAACTTTTTTATAGCATCAGTAAAAATGAAAAAATAAAAGAACAATACCGTTAAAAAAGCAAATATCCCGCTTTCAATATATAATTGGAAAAATTCGTTATGCCAGCTATTGATTCCCTTATCAGCAAACTGCTCTTTAAAAGGGAATACTTTACTGAATGTTCGCGGACCAAAACCTAAAACAGGATGCTCGTCATAAATCTCCTTGAATCCATTCCAAATAATATCCCTGTCCGAAAGAGCAGCAGGCTGGCTGATTCTGTTTTGAATTTCGCTTTTGTTTTCGGAGAATGAACCGAGAGAAATTAAAACCACAACAATTACCATTACAAATACAAATTTTACCTTTTCTCTTCGAATTATCAAACTGACAATCCCTGCTAAAATTGCAATTACAATATTTGTCCGACCAAGTGAAGTAATTATTCCGGAAAGTATAATCCCCGATTTAATCGCCCAGAAATATTTCTCTTTTTCACTATTAAACTGCCGGCTGTTAATAAGAAAAACAAAAACAAATAAAAGGTATAAAGAAAATGTTGAATAACCGAAAGACAATCCTTGTGCCCGGTGAACAAAACCGGCAGCAAACTGAATAATCCCGATTGCAGAAACAACTACACCGGCATTTATAAATATTTTGTACAATAAAGAAAATTTCTTTCTTTCAATTCTTTTCAGATAATAATTCAGCGAGATAAAAGTTGTGTAAAAAAGACTTTCCCGTGCAAATGCCTCATAACTTTCCTCGGGATATTCTGAAAAGAAAATTGAAGCCGCCCGGATAATTCCGAACACAAAGATGATATATACAAAACTGTCGAATGTCTTTAATTTTTTCACCCAAGGTTCAAAGAGCCAGAAAATAAAAAGCAGCACTGCAAAAACCTGAAAAAGAAGAAGAGAAATTACAAAGCTGCAAAGTAATCCTGCAATTACTGACACAACCAATTTTTCGTTAACTTTTATTTTACATTCTTCCATATTTACCGGAATTGCATATCGTAAAGTTTTTTGTATAAACCTTTTTCGTTTTTAATTAATTCGTCGTGCGATCCATCCTGAATTATTTTCCCGTGATCAAGCACAAGAATTCTATCTGCATTTCGGATTGTACTTAATCTGTGTGCTATTACAAAAGTTGTTCTTTCTTTCATTAATCTTTCAATTGCCTGCTGAACTAATACTTCCGATTCGTTATCGAGTGCAGAAGTTGCCTCGTCAAAAATCATAATCGGCGGATTTTTTAAAAGCGCCCGGGCAATCGAAAGTCTTTGACGCTGCCCGCCGGAAAGTTTTGTGCCCCTTTCTCCGATAATCTGATTATACCCCTCCGGCAATTCCATTATAAAATCGTGCGCATTTGCAGCTTTTGCCGCGTTAATAATATCCTCATCACTAACATTTCCGGTTCCGTAGGAAATATTATTTTTCACGGATTCGTTAAACAAAACTGTTTCCTGCGTAACAATTCCCATAAGTCTTCGCAGATTTTCAATTTTCATATCGCGTATATCGGTACCATCAATTAAAACAGCTCCGTCCGAAGGGTCGTAAAATCGCGGAATGAGATCGACCAGCGTGGTTTTTCCTGCTCCGCTGCTTCCTACAAGAGCAATAATTTGCCCTTTGTTTACTTTAAAGGAAACATCATCTAAAACTTTGTCATCAGAATCGGAGTAAATAAAACTTACATTTTTAAATTCAATACTATTTTCGAGAGTTTCTTTTTCAGATGGATTTATAGCATCTTGAATATCCGGCGTGGTATCAACTATTTCAAAAATCCGCTCGGCAGCAGCGCTGGAAACTTGAATCATATTATTTACGTTACTTAGTTCTTTAATTGGCGGCATTATCTGGAAAATAGCAAAAAGTAATCCTAAAAATTCGCTGGCTTTAAGTTCTTGAGTTGTAAGTACTAATTTCCCTCCCAAAAAAATGATTATTACACCAATTAAAACACTTAAAAATTCTGTTATAGGGGATGCTGCATTTTTTATCCTTACCATCTTTAAAATTATTTTTGAGTATTTGGTGGTTTCATTTTTGAACTTATTAATTTCATAATTTTCCATCCCGAATGCTTTAATAATTTTAACACCGTTTATTGTTTCTTCTAAAATAGAGGTTATACCCGCCATCTTTTCTTGTAAGTTTAAACTTTGCTTCTTAATCTTGAGTCCAATCCAACCAATTATAAGAAGAGAAAACGGGAGAATGAGAAATGAAAATACTGTAAGTTGCCAGCTTATTGACAAAGCAATTCCAATAAAAACGGCTATTGTAAGCGGTTCGCGTACTAAATTAAAAAACACAGGCGAAATGCTTTGAACAACCGCTGCATCGTTAGTTATTTTCGAAATTAAATGACCGGTTTTTTCATTTTTAAAGTAACTTAGCGGAAGTGAATGTAAATGGCTAAATGCATCATCACGGAAATCTTTAACAAAATTTTGTTCGACAAAAGATAAAAAATATGCCTGCAGGTATCCAAAAATATTCTTTAATAAAAAGGCAATTAGAATAACTACACATATTTTAGATAAAACATCAAACTTTGAACCTGATAATATTGCATTCGCAAAAAAACTGGTAATGTTATTCAAAGGCTGATCAATAAAATCCGGTAAAAATGCATTATCAGATTGTGTAGTGAGTTCCGACTGTTGGGCCTCTTGAGTTTCATTAAAAAGTGTACCTAAAAGCGGTATTGAAAGGTAAACTGATAAGCCGTTAAAAAGTGCAAATAAGATTGTGCAGATTATTGATAGAAACAGATTAAACCAATACGGCTTTAAATAGGTTAGTATTCGGAAATAAGTTTTGTATTTGAACAATCTTAAAGTTTCCTTCAATTTAATAATTTATTGTGGTTTCAAATATAAGAAAATAACGCTTGTAATATTTATGGTGATTATTTACATCGGAATTATTTTCAAATCAATGGTTCAGCAAAGAGATTGCTGTATTACCTTCTTTTTTGATTTTTATCAAAAATGTATAATAACTGTAATAATTTAGGGAATGATACTTGGTACAAGAAGTTTATCATTTAAAAACTTCTTTGGTTTTTTTTATATAAGCAGTTCTATCGGATTGCAAAGTTTTTTTCCAATAGTTATGCTCCTGATAAAAATCATTAAGTCTATACAGATTGTAGCTAATATCTTCGTGCTCATATGCAGCAACAAAATATTTATCCGCGCTGATAATTCCAAAATATTCTTTTGAATCAGTCCGGTTTTCACCCTTCCCATTATAAACATAGAGATTTCTTGCGGTATCCAATTTATTAAAAAGTGAACTGCCGTATTTCATATATTCAGGTTTTTTTATGTTATATAAATCAAGTATTGTAGGAATTATATCGTTGTTACTTACCGGCAGAGCAGTGTTTTTTCTTACCCGTTCTGCTTTAATTCCCCCTCTGCTTTCAATCTTACTTTTAATTTCATCAGGTACATAAATCCACATGGGTATTTTATTTTTAAATGCTGAAAACTTTCCGAAATGACCTTTCTCCTTAATATGCTCGCCTAATGATTCCGAATGATCTGAAGTGAAAATAATAATTGTATTTTTCATCAAATTTTTACCTTCCAGCACTTTAAATAGTCTATCAATATTCTTATCAAGGTAATTAACAGAATTTAAATAATTATTTAATAATTCATCTTCAAAATGAAATTTTTTAAATTTCTCAGGACAATAGTACGGATAATGAGTGTTTGAAAAATGAAGAAATGTGAAAAAACGCTCACTTTTTTTTAATGAATTAGCAAACTTCGAAAATTCATTTATTATAAGGCTGTCATCTGCAGCCATATCAACAACCTTTGGGGCATTTATTTTTTCACGATAAATAAAATAGTCAAGTTTTTCTGAAGAAAAATAATCTTTGTACCTCGAAAGCTCATCGTAAGACCATGATGTGATTACTGAAGTTGCAACATTGCCATAATTATTTTCCAACATTTCATAAACTAATGGGATATTCGATAATTGATGCTTCCCTTGAACTGGATTGACACCTGCAAGGGTAAAAGGGACTGAAACAGCCGTAACTGTTGAATTTGAGAATGCTTTATCAAATAGAAATATGTCTGTCCGGTTTTTATTAATAAATGAATTGATACAACTATCGGTTGCAAATTTATAGTCGTACTCCATCAAATAAAAAGGACTTAAACCTTCGTTCATTATTAAAATGATATTAAAAGCCGATTTCTTTTTCGATTTTACTTCGGGCAGATTATATGAGCGGCTGCCAATTTTATCAGCCTGTTCGTAATTCTTATATTCAGTAAATCCTTGTTTTATAGAAAATACAGCATTTGTAAAAGGAAGAGTACGGTTATCCTTAAATTTTAAATTATTGTTAAGCACTAAATTTAATATAACAAAAACTGCAAAGAAAATTGCCAGCATTATTTTTGAGTATGGCTTATACTTTCCCGAATTTTTATAAATAACAGCTAATATAATTGCAATTATTCCAACTATTGTTATTAATTGAAATATACTAGTCCCGTCGTTAATTATGCTTATTGAATTTTCCGGTGAAAGAAATAAAAATGCAAATGTATTTATTCCCGGCAGAGTATTAAAATAGAAATAAAACGAATATGAAGTTATAATTACTATTAAATAAATTGAAATAAGCAGACCTGCTAAAATCTTTTGTTTATCGAATAGCGAAAATAAAATCAATATTAATAACAGTTCGGATATAAAAGAAATTATATAAAAAAACATATCCGTAAATGAAAACTGCGATAAATAGTTGTTGCGGATTTGCAGATCGATAATTAAAACTATAATTGCTGTAAATATAGAGAAAAGTGTTATACGGTACTTATTTATAAACATATTTATCCTGTTTTAATGCAAGAATTGTCGCACTTATTTTTTTATAATTTAGCGGATTTATTTTGTTTCTAAATATAAGAAGATAACGTTTTACTTTAGTTTTGAACTATTTATAATTTAATATTTTTAATTCCGCAATTGCCTTTAATTTTAATTTCGGCATATTCATTTAAGTTTTTAATATCAAAAACTTTTATAATTTTTCTGTCTATTAAGATGTAATCATAAAATAAACAATTCCCGTAAAATCTTGTATTGGTAATCCCAAAAATTTCATCTTCAAAAATAATATTATATTTTTCCAAATCAATTCCGTAAATAAAAGACTTTATATTCTTCTCCGTTTTTTCGAGCGTTGTGAGGATTAATATCCCTTTTTCCTCATTCCATAATGAATTTACTATTTTTCCTTTGATGCCAACAATTTCGTTTTTTTTAGATTCTTCTCTTTCAACAATATTAATTGACGAATCTGACTTCAGCTCCATAAAGTATTTCTTCTTTTCCGAAGAATATTTAAAACCTTTTTTGGGGAACGAAGGGTAACCGTCTGTTAATAGATTGAATTTAAGCGAATCATTGAAAACTCTAATCCCGTTGCTTAAATATTTTATCGTTTTTTTATATACGAATGATGTGTTTACCGAATCGATATAGGTCAAAATTACACGAAATGTATCACGCGATATCCAATCAGCCTGAAGTCTTTGGCATTTGCCTATATATTCAACAGAATTAATAGTTTCTTCTTCCTTATTGAAATGATAAATTCTTGCATCGGTAACATAAGGAAACGAACCTCTGTTTCCTGAACGGAATATTGTAATAAAAAAAGAGTTAGTTTTATCTTCGGACTGTTCAAACGTAATTATTTTTTTACCCCAGGGGCTCCATACCAAAGAATATTTTTTCTTTAGAATGTTATAACGGTATAGTCCTGGTCTGTCGAGATGGGTGCCGATAAAAAAGAAATTCTGAAAATTTCCTTTTTCAATTATACTGTCGCGGAATAATTCAAAATCCTTAATTGCCGAATCCGACATCATCTCCATCGCTTTTTCACCCGCCGATCGTATGTTTGCGAATGTACCTGCTAAAAGCCTGTATTCTTTTTTTTGGTTTCCATTTTCACAGAGACCTTTAACAAAAACTGTATCAAAAGAATATCCGTCAAGCTTGCTTGCAAATGTTTCTGCTTTCAGCGAATCCTGAAATTTTATTGCAATATACACTGGTTTTTCTTTTTTAAGTTTTATAACCGGTCTTTTATCTTTTTCCGAGCACGAAAAATAAATAATTAAAATTAACGCGAAAAATATTAAGCAGAATATCTTTTTCAAATTACCCCCGCGGATGAAAATCACGGTGATTTTGTTTTATAAAATCCCTGTCAACGTGTGTGTAAATCTGTGTTGTTGAAATATCCGAATGACCAAGCATTTCCTGAACAGCTCGCAAATCTGCGCCACCTTCAACAAGATGTGTGGCAAAAGAATGCCTTAAAGTGTGCGGATGAACATCTTTTTCGATTCCGGCATTTTTAGAATAACCTTTAAGAAGTTTCCAAATTCCCATACGCGAAAGTTTTTTACCGTTTCTGTTCAAAAAAACAATGTTTTTGCTTAAGCTTTTTTTCTCAAGAAGCGGCCGCGATCTTACTAAATATTCAGTAACCCATTTTATTGCGTCCGAACCTACCGGTATAATTCTTTCTTTTGATCCTTTCCCCAAAACCCGTATCACTTCATCTTCAAAAAAAAGGTCAGATACCCTTATGTTTATCAGTTCCGAAATGCGAAGTCCCGATGAATAAAAAAGCTCTAACATCGCTTTGTCTCTAAGTCCCAGTTTATCCTCTGTATCAGGCTGATCCAGCAGCTTTTCTATTTCCGAAAAAGCCAATACTTCCGGAGGCTTGCGTATAATCCTCGGAGGTTCAATTTTATCCATCGGGTTTTTTTTTATATACGATGAATTTTCGAGAAACTTAAAAAATCCTTTCAATGCCGAAATGCATCTTGCGTTGGTTGTTGTTTCTTTTTCGGATTGTTCCTTTCTGTTAAAAAATTCAAGCAGCGCCTTATTATCAACTTCCGAAAAGTCAGTAATTCCATAATCGGTTAAAAAAGTTATAAAAATATTTAAATCATTTTTATAAGCGCTTACTGAATTTTCGGACAAGTTTTTTTCGAGCCGCAAAACCGAAATATATTCTCTAACAAACTCATTCATTTTTATCGGAAGATTTGTTTTCAGGTTCTTCTTCTTTTAATGGCTCGGTTTTAGCCAGCTGAAGTTTTGTTTCCTGCTCAAGTTCATCTTGACGCGGATATCTTATTCGTTTATGATGCTGCCCAACAAGACTGTTTGTAAATGATTCCTTAATTAATTTAATATCTTCAAAAGTTAAAGGTGAATTATCAAGCTGTCCGTCATCAATTCGCATATTGATGAGATTTGTAATTACATTTTCAACTTTTTTTGCATCCGGTTCCTGCAAAGATCGCACAGCCGATTCGCAGGCATCGCCAAGCATCACAAGCGCAGTTTCTTTCGAATTCGGTTTTGGTCCCGGATATCGGAAATTATCAATATTAACGACTTCATCAGCAAGAGCTTTTTCCTTGGCTTTTTCGTAAAAATAACTTATTACCATTGTGCCATGATGCATCGGTATAAAATTTATAATTTCATCAGGCAAATTATATTTTTCAGCAAGCTCAATACCCTTGCGGACATGATCGGCAATGTGGTTTGCACTTTGTTCTGGTGTGAAATCTTCGTGAACATTGTAATTATCCATCTGATTTTCCACAAAAAATACGGGATCCGTAATTTTCCCTATATCGTGATAATATGCCCCTACACGCGCCTGTAAAGGGTTAGCATTAATTTTTTCTGCAGCAGCCTCTACAATAGAACCGATTATCATCGAGTGGTTAAATGTTCCGGGAGCATTCGAAGCAAGTTCTTTTAACAGAGGACGATTGAAATCTGTAAGTTCTAAAAGCGTAAGGTCGGTTGTAACTTTAAAGAATTTTTCAAAAAATATTATTAATCCGTAAGTTATTGCAGGACTGAAAAGAGCATTGCCAAAAGCAAACGCACTCTGATAAAGCATTTCGTTATAAGAAGTAAAACTTTCAAGTCCGAAAGCAAATATTGCAGAAATATAAGCTGCAAGAATAAAAAGGAACGAACGGAATATCTGACTTCTGTAACGGATATCCCTTACCGTATATGCTGCAACAGCGCCTGCAAGAATGTTCGTTGTGGTAAAAACATAATCGTTGCTTCTCAGTGCTCCGCATATAAGAGCTATTATTATTGTTCCGTAAAAACCTATCCGGGAATCGAAAATAATAGTTAAAAGCATCGCACCGGCTGGTACAAGAATAAAATATTCTATTCCCGCATTAACATTTATCTGCTGTATCAAAAACGTCTGAAAACTGATTAGTAAAATTATGATTGCAAGGATTAAAATTTTTGAGTTATCGGTATATATTTTTTCGCGGAAAAGATAAATGTAAATCATAAAAATTATAGAAATAAGAATTATGTGAAGCGACTTTCCGATAAGCTGCGTAATTTTATCAGTTAACCCCGATTCTTCAGCTTTGGCAATTCGGTACGAATCGATTTTCATTTTTGCTTCAGCCGATATTTTATCGTGCTTAGCTATAATTCTTTCATTTTCGTTAACAATTCCTATATTGGGAGATACTTTATTAACTGCATCTTCAATTGCGGTTTGTGTTAATATTTCATCATAAATAATATCCGGAACCACAAAAAAATTTGCATATTCGTAAATTGCCTGGTTCAATTCTTTATCGTCACTGTAATTTTTTGCAAGATAATCTTTGATGAATTGCTGAACACTCAGCGGATCGAAATAATCGCGGTTCAATGTAACAATCCCCGATTTACCGGTTTTTATATAAATAGAATCCTTTTTTATTTCGCTGTAATATTTATCTAATACTCCCCTTTGATATATGGTGCCCAAAATACCGGAACAAATTCTTAAAACATAGCTCAAACTTTTCTTATCCGTTAATGAATTTGAGGAATCATTTCTTCTCAATTTTTTAAACTCGGCAAAAGATTTTTCAGTTAGTATTGATTTATTGGGATTTTGAGTTGAATTATTAAGAAGCAATTCTTCATCAATAAGACCTATTAACTTTTTATTATAATTTATAAGATCAATTTCTTTTTGGATTGATATTTCCTCATTCTTAACAAAAAACGGAAATACTTTGGATGCCACCCGACGTTTTTCAGATTCGTATTGCTCTTGTTTTTTTAAAATCGGGAATGATGTTGAAGCTATCAAATCATCCTGAATCCAAACAGACCCGACAGTAACTTCCGATTCCAAAGACTCGCCTTTGGGAAACATTAAAACAACAAGTGCAATTGTTAAAAAGATAATTAATATTTTTGCCCGCAGGCTTGTTTTTAAACGGTTATTTTTATCTTTTTCCATATTTACTCACAAAATATCTTTTCAATAAATTCTGCTACTCCGTTTTCTTCATTCGATTTTGATGTTACAATATCTGCATTATTTTTCAATTCGTCAATAGAATTTGCTAAAGCAACCTTCAATGCCTTAGTCTTAAATAGCGGGATATCATTGTACCAATCGCAAATTACTGCACATTCACAAGGATTAATATTAAGGATTTTGCATAATTTTAATAATGCCCGGGCTTTATCTGACTTTTTTTTTCTTATTTCCAGATAGTAATTAAATGAGTTTTCCGATTTGTAAATCCTAGGAGAATAATTAAAAGAAAAAGGGAAACTAAATTTATTCTTTAAATATGTAATTATTTCTTTTCTTTCGCTGATTACATTCACTTCTAAAACATTTTTATAATATACCGATAAATCATCAACATAAACCCAACCGGCTCCGGTTTTTTTAATTTCGATGGAACTTTTTTTGTCTTGCTTTATATAACTGCCTTCCGAAGTAGTAATTGCAGGAATTGCTCCTAATTTATTACAGATATTTATTATTTTTTTCACTGCTTTTTGCGAAATTAAATTCTGATAAAATACTCTTCCTTCAGCATTTTTAATCACCAAACCGTCAAGAGAAATTAAAGGCGCATCTAAAGACATTTCATTCGCAAATTTCAATACCGACGAATGTATTCGTCCGCTAGCTAAAGTAAAAATAATATTTTTCTGCTTAAGTTTTTCTATCGCCCGTTTGTTAACTATATCAATTTGGCCGGAATTATTCAACAGTGTGCCGTCGATATCGCAAACAATCATTTTTATTTTTTTTAATCTTCCGGCAGTCATCAGCATTTTCAGTCTGATGAACTATTAATTTTTTACATCAGCTAATGCTTCATCAACTGAGTTATATATTGGCAAAACTCGGTCGAGCTGCGATATTTCAATCAGCGACTTAACATTTTTTTGCGGAGAAGCTAATTTAATATTTCCTTCATTCGACTGAAGAAGCCTGTATGCAAGCAAAATTGCACTCAATCCGCTGCTGTCGCAATATTCTACAGGAGATAAATCCAGAACAAGATATCTTATTTCTTCATCTGTTAAAATAATTGTAAATTCTCCTTTTAATAAACCCGCAACACTGCTGTCAACACGGGGTTCATTCAATTTCATTACAACAACACCGTTGTTTTTTTTCAATTCGAAATTTATTGTATCGCTCATATAATACTTATATTTATTAAAAAATACTTTTTAAAACATACTTAAAGAATTTAACAAATTTCTGTATGATATTTCAGAATTATTTTCGGAAATATTGAATAGTACATTATAAAATTGTTTAGTCTTCTGTTTATTAACGCCTGCCCTAATTTTACATTCTGGAAGCAAAGCAACACCGGCAAAATATAAGTTTTCAGACTTATTCAAATCCAAAATTGCATCATATTTTTTTTCTTTTAATTTTTCAATAATTTCTTTTGACGGAAGGTTTAATTTTGTTTTATCCGATAATCCGTATGTTATAATTTCACATTTTAATGATTTATCGAATAAATTCATCTTATATTCCGGAATAAATACCGAAACATTTTTTTTCTTCTTTGCTAAATATCTTATTATATGAAAACTGTTTTGATAATCTTCATCGGAATCCGGCATTACAATTAAATACTTCGAAGATTTCCTGAAAAAATCATATTCTATTTTTTTATCTGCCTTTGCTCTTTTATAACTTTTCCTAAGAAAATATAAAGCTAATTTGTTTTTTAAATTTTCAATCATTCCCTTTCTTCAATCATCTTTAAAAATTCATCTTCGTTAATAATTTTAATCCCCAGCTTTTCTGCATTTTTTAATTTACTGCCTGCGTTTTCACCTGCCAGCACAAATTCAGTTTTGCTGCTTACTGCAGACAATACTTTGCCTCCGTTTTTAATAATTACATCTTTAATTCCTTCGCGGCTGAAATCTTTCAAAGTACCGGTAACAACAAACGATAACCCGTTTAACTTATTTGATGCGTTTTCTGTTTCAACTTCAAATTTCAACCCTTCACACTGTAAAAACTCTATTAAATCAATATTACGTTTATCCGAAAAATATTTAATCAAACTTTCGCTGATACTGGGTCCTATTTCATCAGTTTCTTCAATTTCATCTTTGGAAGCTTTTATCAGATTAGTGATGTTCTTAAAATGATTAGCAAGTTTATGTGCCGCTCCGCTTCCAACAAATCTTATCCCCAGTGAATAAAGCACTTTGCCAAAAGGTCTTGTCTTACTTTTTTCAATTGCTTCTAAAAGATTTGAAATGCTTTTTTCACCCAGGCGTTCAATTTTAACAAGTTCCTGCTTTTTGTTCTTTAGAAGATATATATCGGAAATCGATTCTATAAAACCTTTTTCTACAAACAAATCCACAAGCGATTCTCCTAATCCTTCAATTTCCATAGCTCCCCGCGATGCAAAATGCAGGATTTTTCCTTTTATTCTTGCAGGACAATTTTCGTTGCTGCAATAAATTGCTGCTTCGCTTTCCAGTTTTATCAGCAGGCTTGAGCACACAGGGCAATTAACCGGAGCAACAGTTTCTTTGGATAGAATTTCCCGTTTTGTTTTATCAACTTCAACAACTTTTGGTATTACATCTCCGCCTTTTTCAATAACAACAGTGTCGCCTTCCCTTATATCTTTTCGTACTATTTCATCATAATTATGCAGCGTTGCTCTGCTTATAGTTGATCCTGCCAAAAAAACAGGTTCCAAGTCTGCTACCGGAGTCACAGCCCCTGTTCTTCCTACCTGCCAGATTATTTTATTTATTTTTGTTTCAACCCGCTTAGCTTTGAATTTAAAAGCTGTTGCCCATCTTGGCGATTTTGCAATTTCACCCAGTTTTTTTTGCTGCCACAAAGAATTTACTTTTATTACAACTCCGTCAATTTCATAAGGAAGTCCGTCACGTTCATTTTCCCAGTACTTGCAATAATCCATAACTTCTTCTATCGAACCGCATAGTTTGAAATTCGGGTTTACTTTGAAACCTATTTTTTTCAATAAAATCAAATTGTCCAAATGTGTTTCATTTTTATTTTCTTTTGTTAAAAAAGAATAAAAGAAAGCATCAAGCGGACGAGAAGCTACAATGCGCGGGTCCTGAAGTTTAACAGTTCCTGCAGCAAAATTTCTTGGATTTGCAAATGTCTTTTCCCCGTTCTCTTCTCGTTCTTTGTTAAGATTTCTGAAAGACTCCACATCTATAAAAATTTCGCCCCTTGCTTCAAATTCTTCAAAAAACTGTTTCTGCTTAAGTTTTAACGGAATACTTTTAATAGTTTTAGCATTGTTTGTAATTTCTTCGCCGATAGTTCCGTCTCCGCGGGTAGCTGCTGTTTCCAAGATACCATTCGAATATTTCAGACTGACCGACAGCCCGTCAATTTTTAATTCTGCAACGTATTCAACTTTTACTTCTTCATCCGAAAGCACATTTTTTATTCTTTTTTCGAATTCGAGCAGTTCTTCATAATTATACGTGTTGGAAAGACTTAACATAGGAACGGAATGCGTAACAGATTTGAAATCCTTTGTTAAATCGCTGCCTACTCTTCTTGCCGGCGAATCGGATGTAATAAATTCAGGATTTTCATCTTCAAGTGTTTTAAGCTCGGTCATAAGGTTATCAAAATCCTGATCGCTTATTTCGGGCTGAGAAAGAACATAATATTTATAATTATGTTCATCCAACATATCCTTAAGTTCCGATATCCTTTTTTTAATTTGTTCCTTGTTCATCATATCCAGGTACATCTTTGGTCTTAATGTATTTCAATCCTTCGGAATTAATAAAAACGCTTTTCACCTGATTTTCATTCCCGCTGAATTCAAGTTTATTATAATTCAATTCTAAATTTATACCGGCGGAATTTCCTATTATAAGATGGAAAGATGATCCTGCCGCAGTGTATTTATCCATTCCCGGATAAAGAGTTATTTCTTCTGCAACCGATTCATCGCTTATAATTTTAACCCACGATGTATCAGATGCGCTGATTCGGAGTTTAAGAACTCCCTCTGGAATAGCAGGCTGTTCTTTTTTTACTTCCGTATTTTTATCTACAGTAATTTCTTTTTTAATTTCTTCTTCAGGTACAGTGCTATTTTCGGTTATAATTTCTTTGTTATTTCCGCTGAAAAATGTGAATATTATGATAAGAAGTATAACAAATAAAGCTGCCCCTATGAGTAAAGCAATATTGCTTTTATTTGTTTTCTCCTTCATTTCCGATTTTGGAATATTTTCCGGGGGGTTTTCAAAAGTTTTTTTGGTCTCAGGTTTTTCTGAATTTTCTTCTGCAACCGGTTCATCGGATAATCCTGATTTAGCCAGCTCAAATTTTTTTAATACATTTTCCGGATTAAGATCTATAGTTTTCGCGTATTCTTTAATAAAGGCTTTAATATAAATTTCAGGCAGAATTTCAATTTCTCCGGATTCGATGGCTTTCAGAAATTTAATATCAATCCTGGTTTTAGCAGAAATCTGTTCCAAGGTGATTTTTTTCTCGGTTCTGCTGTTTTTTAATTCTTCGGCAAATTTTAATAACGCATCTTTGTTCATAGGCGCTTTTACAATTTATTATAATTTAGTTAATTTTGCCGCAAATGCTCCGTCCATTTTATGAATATGCGGATAGGTTTGTATACAGCCGTCCTCATTAATTATACTGTCATCAAAAAAACCTTTTGCGCTTACCAGCTTAAAATCTTTATTCTCGCTTAAAAAATCCTTAATTATGCCAAAATTTTCTTCTTTTTCAATTGTGCAGGTACTGTATACCAAGAAACCCCCGCTCTTCAAAAGCGATGCTCCTTTTTTTAACAGCGACATTTGCGAAAATCTTAATTTTCTTATATCACCTAAATCTCTTTTCCATTTGATATCCGGTTTTTTTGTAAGGGTTCCTAAACCCGAGCATGGTGCGTCAATTAAAATCCTGTCGAACGGACCGCCTTCAAATTCCAAAGCATCGCTTTCAACAACTTCTGCATTCTTAACTCCCATTCTTTCAAGATTGCCGTTAAGAATTTTAATACGCGCTGCAAATTTATCTATTGCAACTAATTTGCCATTGTTTTTCATCATCTCAGCAATAAGCGTAGTTTTACCGCCCGGAGCAGCGCATAAATCTAACACTTTATGTTCAGGTTTTGCGTCTAGCAGTAAACAGGGAAATCCGGTGCTTTCATCCTGAATGCTGAAATAACCTTTCGAAAAATATTCCCAGTCCGTAATGTTAGTGATTGATGCAAGCTTTATAAATTCATTTAAGTAATTGGCATCGTAATACTTTAAATTAACCGATTTAAGAAGCCCTTTTAACTCTTCGGCAGAAGTTTTTAATTTATTAACTCTTAAAAACATTTGCGGTTTTTCGTTATTTGCAATAAGCAATTGTTCGGTAAATTCCTCGCCAAATTGCGAAAGCCATCTTTTTACCAGCCAGGATGGGTGCGACTGATATGCGCTTAAAAATCCTGGTAAATCTTGTTCGCGCTCGGGATAGCGTATATTTTCTTTGTTCTTAATAATATTCCGCAAAATTGCATTAGTAAGATCGGCAGGCTTCTGTCCCTGAAGTCTTTTTATAAAATTAACCGATTCATTTACTGCCGCATAGTCAGGTACTTTATCCAAAAACATTATTTGATATAATGCAACGCGTAATGCATTTTTAATATTCGGAATTCCTTTTGAGAAAGTACCTTTATAAAAACCGGTTAAAATCCAGTCTATTCTGCCCATCCACCTTGTAACGCCATGAACAATTTCATAAAGCAATGCTTTATCCTTTGCCGATAGATCATTGTTTCTTAATTCAACTTCTAACAATTTATCAAGATAAGCATCGGTGCGGTCAATCCGGTTAAGAATTTTTATGGCAATGCCTCTAACACCTTCATACAAATTCAGTTCTTTGTATCCTTCGTTTATTTCAGAATTATCAGGCATTAAACTAAAAACTCCTTTCCATAATTTTTAAGGTAAAAATAACAAATTAACATTAATTAAAAAACAATATGAATAATGTATGGTATTTAAAATAAAAAAGGCAGCTTTAAGCTGCCCTTTGCAAAAAAGCAAAAATTTTATCTTTTAATACCGTATTTTTTATTGAATCTGTCAACTCTTCCTGTTGAATCAATAATTTTCTGCTTTCCGGTAAAGAAAGGATGGCATTCTGAACAAATTTCAAGTTTGATATGATCAACTGTTGAGCGTGTTATAAAAGTATTTCCGCATACGCAACTAACTTCGCATTTCTGATAATTTGGGTGAATATTATTTTTCATTTAATCTTTTCCTTCAAAAATTTAGACATTAAATATATAAGAATATTTTTAAAAACTCAAATTTTTGTTTAACTGTTTGTGCTATTTATTTTATCCAAATACTTGCAGCGCTTAAAATCATCAACGCAAAAATAATATGACTCAAAAATTTATTCGATTTCTCATTTTTAAATACAAAAAAAACAACTTTACTCATCTTTAACCATATCAACATACAGGGAATTCCGACTGCGCAAAAGGTTAGAGAAAAGACAAACACATTCAAATGAATGTTCGAAAAATCAGGCATAAAAGCACCGGCACTAACTATTGCCATAAGCCAAGCTTTTGGATTTATAAATTGCATTAAAAAAGCTTCCTTAAAAGAAATCATTCTGGCTTCTGTATTTTCATCAAAGGGATTTATTTTACTCAATAAAAATCCCAAATAAATAAGCCAAACAGTTCCAACAATTTTTAACAGAATCTCGATATATTTATTTGCTGTTATTAATTGTGCAATTCCGTATCCGGCAAGATAAAGCATGCAAAATACCCCGAACATTATTCCAGCCATAAGATGCAAAGACTGCCGGAAATTATTTGTTCTTCCGTAAGAAAAAAGAGTAAGGTTATTTGGACCGGGTGTTATGGAACCGGTAAAAGCAAAAGTTATAAAACCAATTAAATTAATCCACATCCACAAATTCCCGAAATTAAAATATACTTTTTCTTCTTCGGGTTGTACCGCCTAACCCCAAAACACCTAAAATTCCGCGCGTAACTTCGCGCATAATTGTTGTGCCTACTTGTTTAGTAACCGGACTGTTAATTATTGTTTCGAAAGTAGATTTTTCGCGAGGGGCAGGACGTCCGCTTCTGGAAACAGAGTTTTCGGCAGGAATTTCCTTTTGTCTGTTTGCCATTTCAATTTTTTCGCTAAGCATTTCGAATGCGCTTTCTCTATCTATTAACTGGTTATATTTTTTTGCCAATTGCGATTTAGCAAGCAGTTCATTAATTTCAGATTCTTCTAAAATATCCATTCTCGATTTTGGGGCGCAAAGCAACGTGGCAGCCAAATCAGTAGGATTTCCTTTTTCATTTAAAGCGCTGATAGCTGCTTCGCCAATTCCCAGCGAAGTTAACATTTCATCGGTTTTATAAAATTCCGAAATTGGATAATTTTCTGCAGTAAGCTTAATCATTTGCCTGTCCTTTGCAGTAAAAGCCCTTAAAGCGTGCTGAATTTTTAACCCTAACTGACTTAAAACTGCCGGAGGAACATCTGTGGGATTCTGTGTGCAGAAAAATATTCCAACGCCTTTAGAGCGGATAAGTTTAATTATAGTTTCTATCTGATCGAGCAATGCTTTTGATGCTTCGTTAAAAATTAAATGCGCTTCATCTATAAATATAATTAATTTGGGCTGGTCTAAATCGCCTTCTTCCGGGAAAGACGAGTAAATTTCGCCAAGCAGACTAAGCATAAATGTCGAAAATAATTTCGGTCTGTCCTGAATATCAATAAGTCTTAATATAGATATTACACCCAATCCTTCGTCATTTATGCGTACAAGATCATCAACTTCAAAAGATTTTTCTCCAAAAAAAAGATCAGCTTTCTGCTGTTCAAGTTCAATTATTTTTCTTAAAATAATTCCGGTTGAAGAAGTGGAAATTTTCCCGTACGATTCTTCAATTTCTTTTTTCCCTTCATTGGTTATATATTGAATAACTTTTTTAAAGTCTTTTAGATCAAGCAGCGGAAGCCCTTTATCATCACAATACTTAAATATCACCGAAATTATTCCCGCCTGTGTATCATTTAATTCTAAAATTTTCGAAAAAAGAACCGGTCCGAATTCCGAAACTGTAGCCCGAAGTCTTACTCCTTTTTCGTCGGAAATTGTTAAAAGTTCTACCGGAAAAGCTTTGGGATTATACGGCTCCCCTATTTTATTATGCCTTTCTTCAATTTTGGGATTATTAGTTCCTGATTTTGCAATTCCGCTTAAATCTCCCTTAATATCCATTAATAAAACCGGAATGCTTTTTTCGGAAAGCCCTTCAGCTAAAACCTGCAAAGTTTTTGTTTTGCCGGTTCCTGTTGCTCCTGCTATCAGTCCGTGGCGGTTAAGGGTTTTTAACGGAATTTTTATTTTAAGATTGTTTATACATTCACCTTCGTATATAGCACCGCCCATTGTAATTGTTTCGCCTTTAAAAGTATAACTTTCTTTTATTTTCTGAATAAATTTTTCACTTTTCCCCATGTTCATACCTTTGTATTTTTAAATTTTTATTATTGAACAAAAGTAATAAAAAACTTTTAAATCAAACCTCCTCGTTAATAAAAAAACCACCTTTTTATTAAAAACCTGATATTTTTATGAAATTTTCAAAAAGCTTTCTTCCGGTATTTTCATATTCAGTTTTAATCTTTTTATAATCCTTTGTAAGGGTTTCCCTCATCATTTCTTTCAAATCTGCATCCTCATCAAGCCATTGATTGAACATTTGTCCGGTAAGTTCAAAATGGCATTGAAGTCCGTAAGCATTTCGTCCGAATTTTACTATCTGATTTCTGCAATAATTTCCTTCTGCCAGTAAGGTCATTTCATTTGTCAGCTCTACAGTTTCGCCATGTAAATGAAAAACCTTAAACTTATTTCCTAATCCGTTAAAAAGAAGATCTTTTTTTCCGCTTTCAGTCAGTTCAACTTCAAAATTTTTTCCGGCGGGATCTTTAAACCCTATTTCTTTAACCGGACTTTTAATAACTTTACCGCCGGCAGATTTAACAAGCGTTTGCAAACCCAGGCATATTCCAAGATAAGGAATTCCCAAATTTATCGTCCTTTTAATAAACTCAAGTTCATTTTCCATTTTCAAATTTTTATCATTGGCGCTGTCCGGACCTCCTAGAACAACAACTGCCGAAAAGCTTTCGGGATCCGGCAAGTTTTCATTTTTATATAAATCAACTATTTTATACGATATCTTTTTTTCATCTAATATTTCTTGCAAAATTCCAGGACCTTCCCGTGAGATATTTTTAACAATCAAGATTTCTGATCGCATATACGTCCTCTGATAATTTTATTTATAACTTACTATGTTATTATTAATTTTTATCAGCAACAACTTTAAACTTGTAAAAGTTAAATTATTGCAAAATTTTTTGGGAGTTATAATAAGAATATTTAATCTGAGTTAAAAAATAAAAAAAAAAGGCACCGCAAGGTGCCTGTAAAAAAGCTAAAATATTATTTAACGACTTCCACTTCCTTGGCTTGAGGTCCCTTCTGTCCCTGATTAACTTCAAATAATACTTTTTGGCCTTCTTCAAGTGAACGGTATCCTTCACCCATAATTGACTGATAATGTACGAATACATCTTCGCCTTCTGGTCTCTGAATGAAACCGTACCCCTTTGAGCTGTTAAACCATTTAACAGTCCCCTCTTGACGTTCTGCCATTTAAAACTCCTGTAAAACATTAAAAAATAATTACTTAAAATAAACGGCTTGTATTCTTTACGTCTAACAAACCATTTACAAATTAAACATAAGTATTCTTTTTTCTATTTCAAAATGATTTATTTCAATATATCAACAATCCCTTAATATTTTAACATTTATTAAAAATATTAGAGCCGTTTCGTTGAATCCGTTTAACAGACCTGATATTTTGTATTAAGATACCGCATACAATAAAGATTAATCCGATAACTGAATACATTTTAATTTTTTCCCCCAAAACAATTGCAATAAACATTAAAGATAAAAACGGTGACAAATATGCCATTGAGGATATTTTGGTTTTATCTGCGGAATACTGCAATGCTTTCATCCATAAAAGAAATGTTATTCCCATCTCAAAAATTCCAATATAAACTGCTCCTAAAATATACACAGGCTCATTTAAAGCCAGGGAATCCGTGCTTAACAAGAACAAAAACGAAAATATTGTGCCTGCAATAAATGAGCGTAAAAGAACAATTACCGGATCATTTTTTATTTTAAGATTGATAATCCAATAACTTGCCCAAATTATAGAACTGCCGGTTGATAGAAAAACCCCTAAAGGATTTTCGAAGTGTAAATTATTGAAATCCCCGCGTACTGCAATAATAATAACACCGCTAAATGCAATAAGTAAGCCGGCAAAAGTTATAGCCGAGAATTTATTCTTAAGAAAAATTACAGATGAAATTGAAACTACAACAGGCCAGGTGTAATTAAGAGGCTGAGCTTCCTGTGCCGGCAGAATTGAATAGGCTTTGAATAAAACCAAATAGTATAAAAAAGGATTTAGAAACCCTGTGAATATATTCCAAAATAAATTTTTGGAGCTTATTATACTTTTATAATCAATCTTAAATATTACTGCCGAAGTTATTAATAAAATTATTGTGCTTACCGAAGATGAATAAAAAACCAATTGAATATAATTCATCCCTTCAAGCGTAAATTTAAATGCTGTGGCAACAGTAGACCAAAGGAATACAGCAGCGGCAGCATATAGATAAGCAATTTTCGGCTGGTTCAATTTTCTCTTTTTTGCATTAAATCATTCATAAAAATAATATTTTTTTTGTTAAAGAAACGTTTAACAAATCCGATTATTTCAATAGTTTAATAATTTTTTTGGCGATATAAATCTATGCTTCCTCTAAAAATGTCTGGTTTAAATTTAAGCTCATTACTTTATATAGTACTGTTTGTTTTTTCTTTTTCATTGATTTCCTGCAGCGAAGAAAAAATTGAAACAAAAACAGACCGCAGTTCATCACTTTTAAAAAGCGGATTTATGAAAGCTGACAGCGGTGATTACGAAGGGGCGATTGAAGATTTTTCTATGGCAATTGAAATAAATCCCGAAGATTCTATTGCTTATAATAATAGAGCGGTAGCTTATCACAATCTGGGTGATTTCAGTAAAGCAATTAAAGATTATACCCAGCTTATAATATTAAACGCCCAAAACTCAATGGCATATAATAACAGAGCTTTGGCAAAAGTTGAACTTGGCGATTTCAGAGGTGCAATTGCCGATTATACTAAAGCTATCGAATTTAAGCCGGCAGAAGCAGAAATTTATATAAACCGGGGAATTGCTCTTTATCAGCTTAATTATCTCGATTCTGCCTGCCTCGATTGGAGTAAAGCCGGTGAACTTGGCGACAAACGCGCCTATGTTTTAATTCAGGATTACTGCCAGGCTTTCAACCCAAAACCGCAAACAGATTCCTTGAAATAATTTTTTTTATTATTTTTGCTCATTATAATTTAAATTGAATAATGAGTTACGGCCTTCCTCAAGATATAAAAAAATGGCTCGAGCCTGAAAATATGATTATGCTCTATGCAAGCGGAGCATTTCCTATGGCTGATGAAAACAGCATAATAAATTGGTATCAGCCTAAAGTCAGAACTGTAATTCCACTTAATAACTTCAATATACCCCGTTCATTGAAAACATTTATATCCGGCACGGATTTTGTGTATAAGGCGAATATAAATACAATGGCTATCATTAATGCTTGCGCTCAGCGCAACGAAACCTGGATAAGCAAAGAATTGATATCAGCATATTCTAAACTATTGGAATTTGGATTTGTGAAAAGTATTGGTGTTTACCAGAATTCGATTTTAACCGGCGGACTTTACGGAATATCATATAAAGGAGCCTTTTTTGGCGAATCAATGTTTTCAAAGGTGCCGCAAGCTTCGAAATGTGCATTAGCTGTTTTAATAAAACATTTGGTAAAAAATAATTTCTCTTTGCTGGATGTGCAATTTCAAACTGAACACTTAAAAATGTTCGGAGCAGTTGAAATAAGCTGGAAAAAATACCAGCTTCTGTTAGATAAAGCATACAAAGATGATGTTGTTTTTAGTGACGAAATAAAAATATAATATAGTGGAGCAATTTATGAGAAACCTAAAGATTCTGTTTGTTTTTTTAATCACTGCCTGTAGCATAAACTACGCACAAACCGTCGGGGGCAGTTTTGTAATTGGAATACCGAAAAATGAATTTAAATCTAACACAGATAAACTCGGTTACGGACTTGAAATTCACGGTACTTTTTGGGAACCGAATAAGCAAAGACCTGTAACTCTCGGATTAAATTTCGGATATTTGAATTACGGCAGAGAAAGCCAGTCCAGACCATTAAGCCACACAATTCCTGATATAAGAGTTGATGTTAACAGAAACAACAGTATTGCTAATATGCATTTACTATTACAAATAGCTCCTTTTACAGGTACTTGGCGACCTTATTTTGAAGTTCTCGGAGGCGGTAATTATATTTTTACAACAACAGAAGTAAAAAGCGAACGCGACTGGGGTAACGACGAAAACATTGCTGAATCCACTAATTTTGACGATTGGAGCTGGAGTTACGGTATAGGCGGAGGAATGCTTATTAAAGTATGGAATAATCCGGATGAAAAAGGTATTTTGTACTTAAATTTAAAATGCCGTTACTTATGGAGTTCAGAATCTGAATATCTGACTGAAGGCGGGATAGTGATAAATCCTGCAAACGGAGCCGTTGATTATTACGTTAATAAATCCACAATGGATTTATTAACAGTTAATATCGGTGTTGATTATTATTTTTAATAAATATGAATATGGTTTGATTTCTACTGTTTGATTTTCAGTCAAATCAAACCACATTCTTTTCAAATGATTAAATATCTTCAAATCGCATATAACTTCTTACCAAATTTTTTTTATTTTGCTGCTCAAGCTGTACAAGATTCGAAAATGCATCCTTAACACTTTCGCAATCGCTGTGCTCCGCCATCTCGGAATACATAGAAATCAATTTATCATCAATATCCAAAGCAAGTGTAATAATATCATCAATATCGGTACCTGAATTTACACTTAATATTTTCGAATAATCAATTTCGATATCTTTTGGCACATACTTAAACCAAGTGTTAAGTACCTTTCGAGAAAGAGAATTTTCATATTCTTCGATGCACGATTTAAGAATTTTTTCCTGACTGCTCATATACTCAAGAAGAAGTTTCAGTCTTTCACGGTCTGTACTGTTGCCAACAGTATGATAAATTTTGCTGAGATGCGAATGAATGTTTTGCGCTAAATGAAAAACATATTTTGTTTGCTCCATTATACTCATATTCCCTCCTGAAACAGTTTTGTTTATGTTTCTTCAAAGAATAAAAAAATGAACAGCAGCAATTAATTAAATTTTATTTTTTTTTAAAAAAATAAAAATTCTGTAAAATCAAATTTCTTTAGTAAGCTCCAAAAAATTCTTGTACGAAATTGCAGATAAACTTTCAGCAGTTTCCGCTCCGTTTGCCCGGCTTATAAGAGAGACTTTTACGGCAGTTTCATCATCGGGAGCTTCGTAAATATCCATAAAATCGTATTTACCAAGCAATGCATAATGATTAACAAACTTAACCGACGGACACTTTTCCTTTACCTGCTCCAGCCAATGTCTTCCTAAAATAGAACGATCCTTAACTTTTTTTGCAATTTCAGGTGAAAGTTTTGTAAACAAGATATAAGTTTTCATACTGCCTCCTCGTTTTGAGAAACTCAAAATTAAGATAGCATTAATTTCTTATATATTCAATTGCTAATTAATTATAATAAATTACTTGCAAGTTCTGCCAGCTCCGATCTCTCTCCTTTTTCTAAATTAATATGAGCATATAGCGATTGTCCCTTAAACTTATCAATTAAATACGACAAGCCGTTCGATTGCGAATCTAGATATGGGTGGTCTATCTGGTATATATCTCCTGTTAATACAATTTTAGCTCCTTCTCCGGCACGTGTAATTATCGTTTTTACTTCGTGAGGAGTAAGATTTTGGGCTTCATCCACAATAAAAAAGATACGCTGCAGGCTTCGTCCTCTTATATAACTAAGAGGTTCGATTACCAGTTTTTGATCTTTAATCATATTTGCAATTGTAATAAAATTTTTATCCGTATCGCTGTATTGATCTTGAATTACTTTCAAATTATCCCACAATGGCTGCATATAAGGGCCCAATTTACTTTCAACATCACCGGGCAAATAGCCAATATCTTTATTGCTTAAAGGCACAATCGGACGCGCTATATAAATCTGGCGGTAATGTTTTTTTGCTTCGAGAGCACTTGCAAGCGCAAGCAGAGTTTTTCCGGTACCGGCTTTACCCGTAAGAGTTACCAATGGAATTTCCGGATTAATAAGTGCATCAATAGCAAATGTCTGTTCGGAATTTCGGGGCATTATACCATAAACTCCCACTTTGTCAATCTTTTTAAAAAACGTCTTGGTATGATTAAGATTTGTGAGTGCCGACCGGTAATTATTCCGCAGAATGTAATATTTATTTGCAACAATTTCTGCTTTAATTTTCGGCAAAATTTCTTCGGATGGAATTTCGAAAGGAACGTGGAAAAATTTCTGAAGAATATCATCATCAAAATTCTCCACCAGTTCTTTTCCGCTGTAAAGTTCTTCCACATTTGTAATTCTGTCTGTTGTGTAATCTTCTGCTAAAATGCCCAAAGCTTTCGCTTTCATTCTTAAGTTCACATCCTTGCTGACTAAAATCACTTTTTTCTTGTCAGTTGAATTTTTGTAAATTTCAAAAGCCGCACTTAAAATACGATGATCGGGGTTATCCTCACGGAAAGCTTCGTGAATTTCTTTTGCCAGACCTTTAGTAATATGAATCCTTACTTTACCCTTGCCTTCCCCTATCGGAATTCCGCCGTTAAAAATATCTTTTCCTGTAAGATTATCAAGCGTGCGGGTAAACTCGCGGGCATTTAGATTAATAACCTGGCTTCCGCGTTTAAAATGATCAATTTCTTCAATTACAACCAAAGGTATTACAATATCATTTTCCTGAAATTGTGTTAAGCAGGAAGGATCGTGCAAAATTACATTTGTGTCCAGAATAAATGTTTTAGGATTTTTTTGTTTTGGCATATTTTCCACGCAATTTTTTAATAAAAATGTTTTTATTTGCAGAACTAATATTTATTAGAAATTATTGTTAAATATTTTTCCAATGAATAAATAATTATATTATATTTGTTATAATCGTAAAGAACATTTAATACATGAGAATTTTTTTTATAATATTTGTATCATTTTTTATTCTATCCTGCGATAAACAAGTATCCTCCGATGATATTATTGTTAAAGGGAACCTTGTTTATATAAAAGGAGAAGATTATCCATTTACAGGAACTTTAATAGCATATCATTCCAACAGAGTGAAAACCAATGTTGCTAATATCGAAAAAAAAGCTGTTAAATCCGAAGCCAATTATTCTGCCGGAATTCTTGACGGAAAATTTTCAAGCTGGTACAGTAACGGAAATCTCGAAAGCCAATTAAATTACCAGGATGGAAAACTTCAGGGAGAATATAAAGAATGGTATGAAACAGGCGAATTGAAAAGTACAGGAAACTACTCAAACAATGTAAAACTCGGTGAAATTGTAGAATACTATAAAAATGGAGAAGTCAGAAAGCGCGAAAATTATTATAATGCACGTCTCCAAGGACTGGTAACAGAATATTACGAAAACGGTAAAAAGTTTAAAGAATGGACTTATGTTAGCGGCGAACGAAATGGAAAATATACCTGCTGGTATCCAAACGGTACAAAAAAAGAAGAAGGCAGTTTCCGGAAAAATCAAAGAAACGGCGTTTTTACTTGGTGGAATAACGACGGTACCGTAATGCATTACGAAGGGTACGTTGACGGTGAGTTGCAACCTTTTTAATTACCTAAATTACTATGAGCTTAATTTCAATTAATCCAGCAACAGAAAAGATTATTTCGGTTTTCGAAGAATTTACCGATGTAACGGTTGATGATATAATTATTAATACGGAAAACAACTGGCTTCATTGGAAATATTCTACTTTCGATTCCCGGAAAAAGTGTTTGCTAAAAGCATCCGAAAAATTGATTTCCGAAAAAGATTTTCTCGCTAAAGTGATTACTTCCGAAATGGGAAAACCTATTAAACAGGCGGAAGCTGAAATTCTTAAATGTTCCTGGGTTTGCGAATATTATGCTTTAAATGGTGTAGAGTTTTTAAAAAATGAATTCGTGGAGACCGATGCATCACAAAGCTATATAACTTATAATCCCCTGGGCATTATATTGGCAATAATGCCTTGGAATTTTCCGTTCTGGCAGGTTTTCCGGTTTGCTGCACCAACTCTGATGGCTGGAAATGCCGCTTTGTTAAAGCATTCTTCAAATGTTACTCAATGTGCTCTTGAAATTGAAAGGATTTTCCGGGAATCAGGTTTCCCCGAAAACATTTTTCGTACATTGCAGATTTCTTCTTCCAAAGTTAAAAGAGTTATCGAAAATCCGCTGGTTAAAGCGGTTACACTAACTGGCAGCGAACCTGCCGGTCGAGAGGTTGCAGCAATCTCCGGAAGAAACTTAAAAAAAGTTGTACTGGAACTGGGCGGAAGCGATCCTTTTATAATTTTTGAAGATGCCGATTTTGATGCAGCAATAAATGGAGCAGTTACCGGAAGGATTTTAAATAACGGACAATCCTGCATCGCTGCAAAAAGATTTATTACAGTGGGAAAAGCTGCTGATAAGTTCATTCCTGGATTTTTAAAAAAAATGGAATCATTGAAAATTGGGAATCCAATGGAATTTGAAACTGAATTGGGACCTCTTGCCAAAAAAGAATTTGCAGATGAGCTTCAGAAACAGGTTAATGATTCCATTAAAGCAGGCGCAAAAATTCTAACGAAAAACATTCCTATCCCCGATAAAGGATTCTTTTTCCAACCGATGATATTATCGGAAGTTACTAAAGAAATGCCGGCTTATTCCGAAGAATTATTCGGTCCGGTTGCAGTAATTATTCAAGCTGCAAATGAAGATGAAGCAGTGAAAATAGCTAATGATACTTCTTTCGGTTTGGGCGCATCACTTTGGACAAGTAATGCTCATAAAGCTGATAGATTAATTTCCCAAATAGATTCCGGATCTGTTTTTGTTAACGGAATTGTAAAATCCGATCCCCGGCTACCTTTCGGCGGGATAAATAATTCGGGTTACGGACGCGAATTATCGCATTACGGAATAAAAGAATTTGTTAATATTAAAACGGTCTGGATTAAGTAATGAATAACTTGAAAAGATGCCCCTGGTGCGGGAATGATAAATTATATGTAAAATATCACGATGAAGAATGGGGAGTTCCGTTAAAAGATGACAGGAAATTATTCGAGCTTCTTGCACTTGAATCTTTTCAAGCAGGGTTAAGCTGGATTACAATCCTGCGAAAAAGAGAAAGTTTCCGTGAAGCATTCGATTTTTTTGACCCCGAAATAATTGTCCGCTACAATTCGAACAAAATAAACGAATTGCTGATAAACGATAAAATTATACGAAACAGACTTAAAATTGAAAGCGTGATTTCGAATGCCTTATTATATTTAAGAATTATTGGGAAATACAGTTCATTCAGTAATTATATCTGGAAATTTACAGACGGGAAAACAATTCAGAATAATTTTATTTCAATTTCACAAATCCCTGCCCGAACCGAATTATCTGACTTAATGAGCAAAGAGATGAAAAAATACGGCTTCCGGTTTTTCGGATCAACAATTTGTTACGCATTTATGCAATCTGCAGGAATGGTTAATGATCATCTTGTAAATTGCTTCCGACATGCGCAATTAGCAAACCCCAAATAATAAAAATCCAATATTGCTTGTTCAAAAAACATTTTTGAATAAAAACCTTTACTCGGCAGTAAAATACTATTTAAAACAAAAACGCCGCCTGAAAATTTGGCGGCGTTTAAAAACCAACTGCAAAAATCAATATCTATAATAATCGGGTTTAAACGGTCCTTCAACCTTCACTCCGATATACTTAGCCTGTTTTTCATTAATAGTATCGAGTTCCACACCTATTTTTTCGAGATGAAGTCTTGCAACTTTTTCATCGAGATGTTTAGGAAGAACATAAACCTTGTTTTCGTAATTTTCTGAATTGTTCCATAATTCAATTTGTGCAAGCACCTGATTGCTGAAAGAATTCGACATTACAAACGATGGATGACCTGTTGCACAACCGAGGTTTACAAGTCTTCCTTCGGCAAGAACAATTATTTCTTTTCCGTCAACGTTGTATATATCAACCTGCGGTTTAACTGTTTTTTTTGTACTTCCGTAATTTTTATTCAACCATGCCATATCAATTTCGTGATCGAAATGACCGATGTTGCAAACTACTGTTTTATCTTTCATCGCTTTGAAATGTTCACCTCTTACAACATCACAGTTTCCTGTAGCAGTTACAACAATATTTGCACGCTTAACTGCATCTTCCATTTTCTTAACTTCGTAACCGTCCATTGCAGCTTGAAGCGCGCAAATCGGGTCTATTTCTGTAACAATTACGCGGCAGCCTGTGCTTTGAAGTGATTGTGCCGAACCCTTTCCTACATCTCCGTAACCGGCAACAACTGCAACTTTTCCGGCAAGCATTAAATCGGTTGCTCTGCGGATTGCATCAACTAAAGATTCGCGACAACCATATTTGTTATCGAATTTAGATTTTGTAACGGAATCGTTAACATTTATTGCTGGAATAGGAAGCGTTCCATTTTCTGCTCTTTCATAAAGTCTGTGAACGCCCGTAGTTGTTTCTTCCGAAATTCCGCGAATATCTTTTACAAGTTCGGGATATTTATCGAGAACCATATTAGTAAGATCGCCTCCGTCATCCAAAATCATTGTAAGCGGTTTTCTGTCTTCACCGAAAAACAAGGTTTGCTCAATACACCAGTCAAATTCTTCGGCATTCATTCCTTTCCAAGCATAAACCGGAATACCGGCTTTAGCTATTGCCGCTGCTGCGTGATCCTGCGTAGAAAAAATATTGCAGGACGACCATGCAACTTCAGCGCCAAGTTCAACAAGTGTTTCAATTAAAACGGCTGTTTGAATAGTCATATGAAGGCATCCGGCAATTCGGGCACCTTTTAAAGGTTTCTGGCTGCCGAATTCTTTCCGGATTGCCATTAATCCCGGCATCTCAGCTTCTGCAAGACGCATTTCTTCTCTTCCCCATTCAGCTAAAGAAATATCTTTTACTTTATACAGAAGATATTTTGTTTTATTTAATACTTCACTCATTATTTCTTTCCTTTGCTATTTGTTTTATATTTACTGAAAACAGGCACTAAATCTATCTGTTCCCAGGTAAAATCTTTATCGTTTCTACCGAAGTGACCGTAAGAAGATGTTTTTTGATATATCGGTCTTCTAAGTTTTAATCTTTCAATAATTCCTTTAGGGGTAAGATCAACTTCCTTCATTATCATTTCAGAAATTTCTTTATCCGAAATTACGCCTGTGCCTTTTGTATCAACAAAAATTGAAACAGGCTGTGCAACACCGATTGCATAAGCAACCTGTACTAAACATTCTTTAGCAAGTTTTGCCGCAACAACGTTTTTTGCTATGTGGCGTGCTGCGTAAGTCGCGCTTCTGTCAACTTTGGTTGGGTCTTTACCCGAAAAAGCGCCGCCGCCGTGAGGAGCCCAGCCGCCGTAAGTATCAACAATAATTTTACGACCGGTTAAACCGCTGTCGCCGTGAGGTCCGCCAATTTCAAATCTTCCGGTAGGATTAACAAAATACTTAGTGTTCTTATCAAGAAGTTTCTCGGGGATTATTTCTTTAATGATATATTTTATAACGTCATCTTTAATCTTTTTTTGGCTAACTTTTGCATCGTGCTGTGTTGAAACAACAACAGCATCAACACGAAGAGGTTTATGGTTATTGTCATATTCTACCGTTACCTGCGATTTTGAATCGGGGCGAAGGTAAGGCATAGGAGTATTTTTCATTCTGCGAACGTCAGCAAGTTTTTTTACAAGTTTGTGCGCATAAACTATCGGCATTGGCATTAACTCCGGGGTCTGGTCGCAGGCGTATCCGAACATAATCCCCTGATCTCCGGCTCCTCCGGTATCAACACCCATTGCAATATCGGGAGATTGTGAATGAATAGCATTTAAAACCGAACAGGATTCACTATCAAATTTATATTCCGCTTCGGTATAACCTATTTTTTTTACTGTATTTCTTACAACTTCCTGTATATCAATGTAAGCAGTAGTAGTAACTTCTCCGCCCACAAGCACAAGTCCCGTAGTTACAAATGTTTCGCAGGCAACTCGCGCCGTCGGGTCTTGAGTGAAAATTGCATCAAGCACTCCATCGGATATCGCATCGGCAACTTTATCAGGATGTCCTTCGGAAACCGATTCGGATGTGAAAAAATATGACATTATGACCTCTTTTTATATTAAATTTATATTAAATAATTCCTTTTTGGGGATAACAAAACTTTCTTTATCCCAACTTTCTAAAATAAGATAACAAATTTAATTATTTACTTTTCAAAATTCAATTTTTTGGAAATTTACAACCAGTTCGATAGATTTAGATGTTAAAATTTAATGAGGAAATAAAATGAATGTTGTGAACAAAGTCACCGAACTTTTGAATATTAAATATCCCGTTATTCAAGGAGGAATGGTTTGGGTATCAGGCTGGCGGCTTGCTTCAGCGGTATCGGAATGCGGAGGGCTTGGTTTAATCGGTGCAGGTTCAATGAAAGCTGACCTTTTGCGCGAACACATTCAAAAATGCAAAGAAGTAACTGAAAAACCTTTTGGGGTAAATATTCCGTTACTCCGCGGCGATGTTGAAGATTTAATTAATGTAACAATTGAAGAAGGAGTAAAAGTTGTTTTTTCTTCCGCAGGTCATCCTGGTAAGTATATAGAAAATTTCAAAAACGCAGGAATTACTGTTGTTCACGTTGTTTCTTCCGTGAAATTCGGATTGAAAGCTGAAAGCGTTGGCTGCGATGCCGTTGTTGGCGAAGGCGTTGAAGCGGGAGGACACAACGGGCTTGATGAACTGACAACTTTCGCACTAACTCCGCAATTAGCGGATAATCTGAAAATTCCTGTTATTGCAGCCGGTGGAATTTCTGACGGAAGAGGTATTCTTGCAGCATTGGCTTTGGGCGCTCAGGGCGTTCAGATTGGGACACTTTTTGCAGCTACCGAAGAATCATCGGCTCATCCAAATTATAAACAAAAAATTGTTGAAGCAGCCGATACTGATACTACTTTAGTCTTGCGTAAGGCCGGCATGGCGAGAATGATTAAAAATAAATTCAGCGAGGAAGTAATTGCCGCGGAAAAAGCCGGAGCAGATGAAGCAACTCTCAGGGAAATGAAAGGACAGAAGCGTGAAAAGCTTGGAATTTTTGATGGCGACACAGAACAAGGAATGATGGAAGCCGGACAAGGTGCAGGATTAATAAGGAATATTCTTCCTGTAAAAACTATTTTTGATAACCTGATATCACAATATAATTCTGCAAAAGCAAATATTTAATTTGTTTTATATCACCTGACGATTTGTTTTTTATTATTTTGTAAAAATAAAGGTTATATTTGATAAGTTTTTTTCAGCTTTATACTTGAGGGAAATTGATTGGTCTTTCTAATCAATCAGGGAAAATATGTTTGAAATAAAATTTAACTTTGCTTTTACAAAAGATTTCGAAAAATCTTTTACAGTGTTTTTAAATGACAATCTGGAAGTTGACGGATTTACGGAAAGCAAAAAACCTGAATGGGCTTTATTAAAAAATTTCCGCTGTGAAATATGCAATCTTGATGAACAAGTTTATAAATACTGCCCTGTATTATTAAATCTAAACAAAGCTGTTTCGTTCTTCACCGGTTTTCCTTCATACGAAAAGGTCCAGTTAACGGTTGAAACACCCCAAAGAAATTACGAAAAAAAAACTACTGTACAGGATGCGTTAAGCTCAATGGCAGGAATTCTTATGGCGGGGAGCTGCTGTCCTGTAATGAGCAAACTAAAACCATTAATTAAATTCCATCTTCCTTTTGCCACGCTCGAAGAAACAAGCTACCGCGCTTTATCTATGTATCTTGTTGCCCAGTATTTGCGGCAAAGTAACGGGGAAAAACCTGATTGGGAATTAAAAGAAATGGATAAACTTTACAAACAGATTCAAATTGTTAATGCTACGGTTGCCGAACTTCTTACTTCGCTGGAAGAAAAAGATACGGGTAAAAATGCAGTAATTGTTTTAAATAATTTCGCTTCGTTTCTCACTTTGCGCCTCGAAGACGGCAAATTTTCGGAATTAGAAAGAATATTTAAGGAGTATCTCTAAAATCAAACGTGATATTATCCTTTTATCATTCGTTCGGTTATCTTATTTTTAAGTTTCTGATTTTAACTTTTTTTCTTCATTATTTTTTCCGTTAACAGGTTTTTGATGAAAAATGTAATTATTCTTGGTTCCTCAGGTTCAATTGGTGTGAATACTTTAAATGTAATACGCGAATTTCCTGATAAATTCAAAGTAAAAGGTCTTACAGTAAATAAAAATATCGGACTGCTTGAAGAACAGATAAATGAATTCAATCCTGATACAGTTGTAGTTACCGACGAAGAAAAAGCGCAGGAGCTTGAACAAAAAATTGGCAATAAATGCAGCATTTTAAAAGGTGAAAAAGGGCTGCTCCAATTGGCAGGTTATGATGATTACGATATTCTTGTATCGGCTTTAGTAGGTTTTGCGGGACTTGCGCCGACCATTGAAGGTATTAAAAAGAAAAAAAGAATTGCTCTTGCAAATAAAGAGACACTGGTTGTTGCCGGCGAAATCATAACAAAACTGATAAGCAGCTGCGGTTCTGAAATGATACCGGTGGACAGCGAACACAGCGCGATATTTCAATGTCTTGAAGGCGAAAAAAAGTCGGAAGTGCAAAAATTAATTCTTACAGCTTCGGGCGGTCCTTTCCGGAAAAAAGAAAAGCATGAGCTCCAAAAAGTTACTATTTCCGAAGCGCTTAATCACCCCAACTGGTCGATGGGAAATAAAATTACAATCGATTCGGCAACTATGATGAACAAAGGGCTGGAAGTTATTGAAGCCAAATGGCTTTTTAATCTTCCTAAAGAAAAAATTGATGTAATAATTCATCCCCAATCTGTTATTCATTCGATGGTGGAATTCATTGACGGATCAATAAAAGCACAGATAAGTCTTCCCGATATGAAACTTCCAATACAATATGCGTTAAGTTACCCGGAGCGGTTCAGCAGCAGATATGTTGAAACTAATTTCCCGGAAATACATCAAATAAGTTTTTACGAGCCTGATATTGATAAATTTGAATGTCTCAAGCTGGCTTATAATGTTATGGAATCGGGCGGAATTGCACCCTGCATTTTGAACGCAGCCAACGAAATTGCTGTTGACAAGTTTTTAAAAGGAAAAATTGGTTTTATGCAGATACCCGAAATTATTAAAAAAGCATTGAATGAATTTGAAAATATACAGTCGCCTTGTTTGGAAACAATTTTTGAATTCGACCGTAAAACAAGGGATTTTGTAAACAGTATTTATTAAAAGGAGAATTTTTGTAAATGGATTCACTTATATTTTTTGTAATTACAATAAGCATTTTAGTTTTTGTTCACGAGTTCGGACATTTTGCTGCAGCAAAAATATGCAAAATGCGGACAGACGTATTTGCTATCGGTTTCGGGAAAAGGCTGTTCGGGTGGAATAAAATTAATGGTTTCACTTTGGGAAATCTGTCCGAAGATATTGATTTGCAGGGACACACAGATTACAGACTTTCGATTCTGCCTCTTGGCGGCTATGTAAAAATTTCCGGAATGGTTGATGAAAGTTTCGATACCGATTTTGCCGGAAAAGAACCCCAGCCATACGAATTCCGCTCAAAACCTGTTTATCAGAAACTTTTTGTAATTACTGCAGGCGTGTTAATGAATTTCCTTTTAACAGTATTTATCTTCTGGGGAATTAACATTTATTCAGGAAAACCAATATTAAGCACAACTAAAATTGGTTATATAGCACCCGAAAGTTTTGCCGAAAAAGCAGGGTTCAGTGAAGGTGACGAAATTATTTCGGTAAACAATAAAAAAGTAAACGACTGGGAATCTGTTTTCAGCGAAGTTCTTATGGCAAGCGCAGGTAAATCCGCAGAGATAAAAGTCCTAAGGAACGAAAAACCTGTTACACTGAAAATTGGAAAGCCCGTCCTTTCTAAAATTGAACCTTCTGCAGAATTTTTGAATATGGGGGATGTAATTCCTGTTGCAGGAAAAGTGATAGAAAATTCGCCGGCAGAAGATGCTGGAATTAAAAACGGAGACCAGGTTATTGAATTGAAAGGGATGCCTATTAAATGGACAAACCAGATTTATAAAATAATGGAAGAAAATAAAGACGATTCGGTTTTGGTTAAAATTTTAAGAGACGGAAAAGAAATTGAAATTGCTTCCAAACTGGATATGGAAGGAAAAATGGGAGTGTTTTTTGTACCTAAATATATTGGTAAAAGAGATACTGTCTCTTACAATCTTATGGAAGGTTTATCGGCTACATTCGATAATATCGGGAATACAATAGGCTTAACTTTTGCAATGTTCCGCAAAGTTATTTTCGGCGAAGTAGCTTTCGGCAAAGTTTTCGGCGGACCGTTAAAAATTGCTGAAATGGCAGGCGATACTGCCGAAATGGGTATAAGTGTATTTCTTAGCTTTCTTGCTTCTTTAAGTTTAAGCCTTGCAATAATAAATATTCTTCCTTTCCCTGTTCTGGACGGAGGACATGTAATAATGATTATAATTGAAGGCATTATAAGGAAAGAAGTGCCGATTAAAGTAAAAATATGGATTAATAATATAGGCTTTGCTCTTTTAATGCTTTTAATGGCGTTTATCATTTACAGTGATGCGCTAAGTATGTTTTAATCTTTATAAAAATATCTAAAAGTTGAAAAGACTGCCCGAAAGCAGTCTTTTTTATTTTAACTTAAAAAAAACATCTTATTTTTTATTATAATTGTTTTAATAAAAGTAATATTTTTACACGGACATTAAATGTTTGTTGATGTAGTTTTTCCTCTGCCGTTCCGAAATTCCTTTACATACTCTGTTTCCGAAGACCTTCAGCAGATGGTTCAAACCGGAGTAAGAGTTGTTGTGCCATTCGGAAAAAGAATTCTTACCGGATTTGTTGTTTCGGTAAAAAAGACAGCCGATACTGAAGAAAAAGTAAAAGCTGTTATGGATGTTCTTGACGAACATGCAATTTTCGATGAAACTTCTCTCAAATTTTATAAATGGATTTCGGATTATTATTTAAGTTCACTCGGAGAAGCAATTAAAAATTCAATTCCCTACGGATCGGATGTTGAATCGAAAAGAATGATTGCCTGCAACAGCCAGATTTGCAGCGAAGTTCTGGAAAACGAAAAAAATAAAAAATCAACCCGGTCGCTGGTTCTTTCGGCACTTACCGAAAAGGAACTTTGCAGCGTTGGATATCTTCAAAAAGCTTCGGGTAAAAAAAATATTCATTCCGTTTTGCGTACGCTCGAAAAACAAGGAATTATTTCAATTCATAACGAAATTGAGAATGCAAAAGTCCGCACAAAAAAAGTTAAACACGTACGAATAATAATTGAGCGGGAAAAAGTTTACGATTTAATTCCCGAACTTGAATCGAGATCGCCTAAGCAGGTTGTAATTCTTTTGGATCTTCTTCAATTAAAAGGCGAATCGAAAGCTCTTGCCGAACTGCTGAAGAAAACCGGAACAACCCAAAGTTCTGTAAGCAGTCTTGCTGAAAAAGGCATAGTTGAAGTTTTCGATAAAGAAGTTGAAAGAATTTATTCGGAAACCTACGAAGAAGCCGGACAAAATTTCACTTTAACGGAAACCCAAAGCCAGATTATAAATTCAGTCGGGAAAGATATTGACGAAGGAATTTTTAAAACTTACCTGCTCCACGGCGTAACCGGCAGCGGTAAAACGCAAGTATATATTGAGCTGGCAAAAAAAGCTCTTAGTCAGAATAAAACTGTGATGATTCTTGTCCCTGAAATCTCTCTTACTCCGCAAATGACTGCGCGGTTGTTTAACAATTTCGGCGATCTTGTTTCGGTAATTCACAGCAGAATGTCTTTGGGCGAAAGATACGACAGCTGGCGGAGAATTTTAAGCGGCAAAAGTAAAATTGCGGTAGGAGCCCGTTCCGCGCTTTTTGCCCCCCTGGAAAACATCGGTTTAATTGTGGTTGACGAAGAACACGATTCAAGTTATAAACAAAATGAAATTACACCTAAATATCATGCCCGCGACTCAGCCGTGGTAAAAGCAAGCATATATAATTGTCCCGTAGTACTTGGTTCGGCTACTCCTTCGGTTGAAAGCATGTATAACGCCGAAACCGGAAAATATACTTTGATTGAACTTCCTGAAAGAGTTGATAATGCCAAACTGCCTCATATCCGGCTTATAAATATTGCAGCCGAAGAAAAAAAGAAAACTATGGACAACGCTTTCTCGAATATTCTTCTTGATAAAATTGCGCAAAGATTGAAAGCCCGCGAAGGCGTTATAATTCTTCAAAACAGAAGAGGATTTGCAACGCAGGTTTATTGCGAGGATTGCGGCGAAATAATTACCTGCAGCGATTGTTCCGTTTCGATGGTTCATCATATTAATAAAAATATTTTAAAATGCCATTACTGCAACAAAACTATTACCGTTCCAAAAGCGTGCGTTGTATGCGGTTCGCTTGCATTGAAATTTTTCGGGACAGGAACACAGCGCGTAGAAGATGAATTGGCTTATCATTTTCCTCAGGCAAAAATCGAGCGGATTGATTCCGATTCAATTTCCGAAAAAGGGAAACTTGGAATTATACTTAACGATTTCAGGAAAGGTGACATTGATATTTTAATTGGGACTCAGATAGTATCGAAAGGACTTGATTTTGCAAATGTAACTCTTGTGGGAGTTATTTCGGCTGAAACTACTTTATGGATGCCTGATTTCCGGGCTGACGAAAGAACTTTCCAGCTTCTTACCCAGGTTGCCGGAAGAGCCGGAAGAAGCAGCGCGCCGGGCGAAGTTTTAATCCAGACAAAAGACGATAAACATTTTGTACTTCAAAAAGTGCTTTTAAATGATTACAAAGGCTTTTATGAAAAAGAAATTTCTTTACGGAAAAAAGCCGGATATCCGCCTTTCGTGAGACTTTGCCTTATTGAGACCAAAGATGAAAAAGAAAGCACTGCACGCGAAGCTCTTAAAGATTTTTATAAAATTCTGCTAAAATACAGCTCAAAACTTCAAGTAATGCCGCCTGCCGAAGCTATAATTTCGCGCGTAAAAGGTCAGTACAGATTCCAGATGCTGATAAAAAGCAGCCGGATTACAGATGCCGGCGGGGCAGTTTTACGCAAGGCAATTCTCGAAACTTATATAGAATTTAATAAACTTTCGCGTTTCAGGAATGTCCGGCTTACAATTGATGTAGACCCTCAGAATATTATTTAATTTTATTTATCGCAATTCAATTTTCAGCTTCCGCATTTTCTTTTTTCTAAATATTTTCCGCAAAAAAACGATTATCTGAAAAAGATTTTCTTTAAAAACATTTTTATGCAGAATAGTTAATGCTAAGGAAGAACGAGAATAATCGTACCGAAAACACAGATTATCGCGAGCTTTACGAAAATGCTCACGATCCTATTTTAATTTACAGTCTGCCCGATCTTGTGATACTTGATGCTAACAACGCCGCTTTTAAGGTTTACGGATATGACCGGAACGAACTGATTGGTTTATCGCTTAATAATCTTTCTACAGACGCCGATGCAATTAAGAAAAACAGTAAAAAACTTTCCGAAGAAAAAGTTTATATGAAGTTTGAAACTGTTCATAAAAGCAAATCGGGGAAATTAATTGATTTTGAAGTGAATGCAACTTTGTTTAATTATAAAGGAAAACTTGTAATACTTGCTATTCATCGGGATATAACAAAAAGAAAAAAACTTGAAGAAGATTTAATAAATGCTAAAATTAAAGCTGAAAAATCGGACAGGCTGAAATCGGAGTTCCTTGCGCAAATGTCCCACGAAATAAGAACCCCCGTTAATACGATGCTCAGTTTTACATCGCTGCTTAAAAGCGAACTTTACGATATGCTCGACGAAGACCAGAAAGACAGCTTTTCACTTATTGAAAGCGGAGGAAAGCGTTTGATAAGAACTGTGGATTCGCTTCTTACAATGGCGCAGATTCAATCGGGCAATTACGAAATTAAAAAAGAAGAAGTAGATTTAAGCAATGATATTATCCGCAGTATTTACGAAAGTTACAAACCTACCGCCGAATCTAAAAATCTTGAATTCCGCGTGATAAAAGGAAGCGAGAATTTCAAGGTTATCGCCGATGATTATTCGCTAAGACAGCTTTTTACAAACTTAGTGGATAATGCAATAAAATATACCGATTCAGGTTTTGTAGAAATCAGAATGTTCAGAGATAATTCCAACGATACAAAAGTAACAGTAAAAGATTCGGGAATTGGAATCAGCAAGGAATATCAGTCTAAATTATTCACACCGTTTTCGCAGGAAGATTCAGGTTATTCGCGCAAATATGAAGGCAGCGGAATGGGATTAGCGCTTGTAAAACACTATTGCGAAATTAATAATCTTACAATTTCTCTTGAAAGCAACAAAAACAAAGGGGCTGCATTTACAGTAACATTTCCTGAAAAAAATGTTTTTTAATTTTGTATAATCCCGCGGTAAAAATTATAAAAATCATCATTCAAGGGTAAAGCGCCTTCAAAAAGGCAGGTTGAAGCGGCAAATTTATTAGCAATTTCACTGATTTTATCTGTTTCCCAATTACTTAAATATCCTATTGCCAGAATTGCCGAAAACGCATCTCCCGCTCCCACTGTATCTGCAATTATTCCAGCAGGAAGTTTATATTTGCTGAAAATGCCTTTGTTAAAAATTACCGAACCGTTTTCTCCTTTTGTAACACAAACTGATTTAATATTAAACCGGCTGCAGATTTCTTTAATCTTTTCTTTTTCGGTTTTTCCTGAAAGACAAAAGAGCCTGCAAAGATAATTAAACTCGTCCTCGCTGGCTTTTAAAATTGTGCTAAGTTCAAGTGACTTTTTTACAATATTCTCATAAAAACAATCCTTTCGTAAATTTAAATCGAGAAACCGTATTTTAGAATTTTCCGCAAGCTTTAGGATTGTATTCCCCGATTTCCCTTCTCTTTGTGCAAGCGTGCCGAAATAAAACAAATCCGATTTTTTTGCGCAATCAAGAATTTCCCGGTTTATTTCAATAAAATCGTACGCTGCGTTTTTTTTAATTGTAAAATCCGGTATCCCGTTTTCGTCGGTGATAACATCAACTTTACCGGTTAAATGATTAAAGTCGGTTTGTAAAAAAGCGGCAGAAATATTTCTTTCTTCAAAAAATAATTTTATTTTTTTTCCTAAATCGTCATCTCCAATCCGCGAAATAAAAATTCCGTTTTCTGTAAGTTTTATTATATGATAAATAAAATTGAAAGGGGCTCCGCCAAGGCAGATTTTATCGGGAAAGCAGTCGAACAATATTTCGCCGGCTGAAAGAATATTAAATTTGTTCATAATCTGGAAAAACAAAGCCGCCTCAAACGACGGCTCTGTTAAAATTTAACGCAAAAATCCCCGGAATAAAGGAACGGTTGTTGCAAGAAAATATACCGCAAGATTTAGTACAAACCATATTGATAAAGAAGTGATTACATATTTTAATGTATTATCGGACTTAAACATACGGGCAAATCCTATACCTACAACTGCATAAAACCATATTGCAAATACATCAATTTTGCTTTGAATAAATCCGCCGAATGTAGTAACTTCGGCTTTTGTAAGCAGCAGAAGATTTACTCCTGATGCTAATTCTCCCGAAGCAAAAGAAATTATAATTATTATAATTAGTGAAATAATAGTTATGTATAAAGGCAAGCCCAAGGCAGTCATCGCATCGTTGAATGTTCCTGTTCCGCCAAGAAGATTTTTAGCAACAAGCCAGCCTATAAGCGCGAAGAAGAAAAACCATATAAATGTAACAATAACTGTACTTATTGCAGGGAAAACAATAAGCATAACAGGATTTTCGGTAAACCGGCTCGCGTTTTCTTTAATTTTATCTGCCTCTTCGCGCGTCATTTGTCCGGATGCAATTTGCTTTTCGAATTGTTCTTCCATTGTTTTTCTCTGCATCTGCATCATTTTAGCTTTAATTTCGGGATTAGAAAACGCGGTTATAGTGGTTATCACTGTTACTATTATCATTAAAAGAATTGGTATCAGCCAGTCGGTGTGCCGCGTGCCTTGTTTAGAAATTGCCGAAAATGCTGCAGAAGGTTCGCTGATTACACCAATCATCCGGTCCAGATGCCCGAGTGTCTGCTGCCCTTCTAAATCTTCATTAACATTATTTTCTTTGGATTCTTCCATTTTTTCCTCCTTTTATTAAAATGCTGAATTTATTTCGGAATATTTAATAATTCTCAGATTTATTAAAACGTGACAAATCTCTCTAATTAATTGCAAATTACTTCCGAAAATACAAAAAAAAACCGGAAAAAATATGGATATTGCTTCGGTTGGCATTTCGGACAATAAGAATCTTCTTTTTAACAAAAATAAAACCGATGTTAAAAAGGAAGAACCGCTGCAAAATGAAAACTCAATTTTACAAACTGACATTTCGGATCTGGCAAAAATATTTTACGAATCGGGGATTGATCCTAAGACAAGCTGGATAAACAAAAGTTTTCAGGGACTGAATTTCAGTTTTAACTTTTTGAACGAAAAAACTGAAAAACTTACTGCCGACGGTTTCTATTCCGAAGAGAAAAAAGCGCTTAATATTTCGTTTCAGTATTCTTTCGAATCGATTGAGGAACGCGATGGCAAAATGTTCCGGCGTAAATATCAAATAGATTTCGGGATGAATTTAATCGACGTGAAAAAAGAAAGCCTGACCGGCTCGATTAAAAAGGAAGATTTGCTGGAATATATAAAGCGCGTTGTTGAAAGAATTTTTGAAGTGGCAGACGATGAGGAAATTTCAATTGGAAAACTGCTTTTTGAAAAAGAGGATATCGCTGAAATTGAGGGAATGGAAGATAAAAAAACGCGCGAGGCAATTATAAATTTGCTTAGCACCGCAATTGCCGTTGCAAAGTTAAAAGAGTTTTATAACGACCGCAAGGATTCGAAGACAGTTGATTTTGGCGTTGAACGCGAAAAATATTTGGAAATTGTAAAGCACAAAGAGCGGATGCAAAACAGCGAATCGTGGCTGAATATTTCCGAAACGCTTGAAGAAATAAGCGAAGAAAAAGATGCGGAGCATAACGATAGTTTTAATAATCCTGCCGAAGATGAAACTGCAAATACCCTTACCTGAGAAGTATGACATTGAAGAAGTATTTTACCCGACGGAAATACCTTTTTGCCCGGCGGAAACAGCATTTTACTAAAAGTAAATAGCTTTTTGCCGTTTTTGGGCTGAAAACGGGGTTTTGTGAAAACAGATGGGAGATTTTAGGGAAGGAAGATAGAAAGATTATCTTTGACTATAAAAATTGTTAGTCTAACTTAATCGATTATGCTTGACTATGCTTTTTCTTTAGTCTAACTTTTGATTAAAAATAATAAATTTTAATAAATATGGATATCAAGGATTTCAAAGCCGGTATATACATTCCACAATTTCACTATAAGAGTTTTCTACCTGAAAAGGTGAATAAAGAATGGATTGTAAGTGATCCTGTTGTAAACAAGATGCTTGAAGAAGCAAATCTTAAACTTGGCGAATTAAATGCTTTTTCAATAATAGTGCCGGATGTTGACCTTTTCATAAGAATGCACATAGTAAAAGAGGCAACAACTTCGAGCAGAATTGAAGGCACTCAAACCCATATTGAGGAAGCAATTTTAAAGGAAAAGGACGTATCACCGGAAAAGAGGGACGATTGGCGTGAAGTGCAAAACTATATTTCCGCAATGAATAATGCTGTTGACGCGCTTGCCACGCTGCCCATTTCTTCGCGGCTTATAAGTCAGGCACATAGAATACTAATTGAAAACACCCGTGGAAATAATAAACTGCCCGGTGAATACCGCTCAAGCCAAAATTGGATTGGCGGGGCAACTATAAAGGATGCCGCTTTTATCCCCCCTCATCATTCAGATATGCCTGATTTACTTGGCGATCTTGAATCGTTTTTAAATAACGATAATATTAATGTGCCTCATCTTATTAAAATTGCAATAGCTCATTACCAGTTCGAAACTATTCATCCATTTTTGGACGGAAATGGAAGAGTTGGCAGATTACTAATTACCTTATATCTTGTTGCCAACAATTTGATAAAAAAACCGACCCTTTATCTGTCTGATTTTTTTGAAAAGAACCGTCAGCTTTATTATGATAACCTGACAATTGTCCGTACAAAAAACGATCTTACCCAGTGGATAAAATTTTTCCTAACCGGCGTTATCGAAACTTCAAAATACGGAGTGGATACTTTCCGGAAAATACTGAAATTGAGAACTGAAGTAGAAGATAAAATAATTATTACTCTCGGCAGAAGGCTTCCGTTAGCTAAAAATGCAATTAATTATTTGTACAGGTATCCAATAATAAACCTTGGGGATCTTATTGATGAACTTGCCGTTTCGAAGCAAACTGCAAATACAATGATTTCGGAATTGGTTAAGCTGAAAATTTTATACGAAGTAACAGGGCAAAAAAGAAACAGAATGTATGTTTTCCAGGATTATATAAACTTATTCAGAAAATAAAACATAGTTTGTTTATAAATCAATAATTGAAATTGCCCTGTGGGAACAGTCCTTTACTAAAAGTAAATAACTTTTTGCCGTTTTTGGGCTGAAAACAGGGTTTTGCATAATGAAAGGCAGTTTAGCTTTAAAAATATTTCCAAATTTTTATTATGTCTTTTTGAATATAATTTATTATTTTAGCAACAACTCGAACGGAGATGAATGTTTTTAATATGGGGCAATATTGAAAAGTATAATTCGACTTTTAAAATTTTACTGATAAAATCTGATGAATAATAATCCAATACTTAACTGTCCATATTCAGAACCGCTTCTTCACTATTCTACCAACGACCAAGGTGAGTTGGATTATGAAAAAATTATTGAAGGAAGACGTATATTTACCCCTGATTTAAACGTGATTCCTTCCCGGCAAAGCAGCCAGGGGTCAATTTTTTCTATAAACGATCACAAAGAAGAATATAGCGGACATATTGTAAATCTGTTAAGGCAAGAAATAAAAAAATGGCGCGAAAGTAATTATCCCCATTCAACAAGAGTAAGCAGCGAGCTGTTAAATTTCTGGTTTAACAATGAAGAAAGACATGCAGTTGAGAAATTGTTTTTTGCTCAGCAGGAATCTATAGAGACTGCAATATGGCTAAATGAAGCTGCTGAAAAAAGCAATGCCGGACAACATATACTTAATTTGATTGCTAGTGAACAAAAAGAAGTCAGTCCGGAAAAAGCAAATCAACTACCCCGGATTGCATTTAAAATGGCAACCGGAACAGGAAAAACCGTAGTAATGGCTGCTTTAATAGTTTACAATTTTTTTAACAGGCAGGAATATAGACAAGATACCAGATTTGCAGATTATTTCTTAATAGTAACTCCTGGCGTTACTATCCGAGACAGACTTGGAGTTTTATTTGTTGATAAAACTGCTAAATCCGAAATTGATCGTAAAGATTATTATTTTCAGCGTAAACTTGTACCGGAAAATTTGAAACACAAATTAGAAGGTATTAATTCAAGAATTAAAATAACCAATTATCATTCATTTGAACCGAGAACACTTCAAGGGAATAAAAAGTCGCCGTTTGATGGGAAAATAGCCGGATTTGATGAAAGCAATAAAGCCATTAAGTTTGAACCTAAAGAAGATTACAATCAAGTTATTAAAAGAGTTTTAGGAAAGTTTAAACCCGATTCCAGATTACTGATTTTTAATGATGAAGCGCATCACTGTTATTTACCAAAATCAAAAGGCAAAACGACTGATAGTGAATCTGATGAAAATGCAAAAGCTGCTGTTTGGTTTACCGGATTAGCAGAACTAAATAAGCGATACAAGATTAGAACTGTTTATGATTTATCTGCAACACCATATTATCTTCAAGGGTCCGGATATAATGCCTACAGTTTATTTGGCTGGGTTGTTTCGGATTTTGGTTTGATTGAAGCAATTGAATCGGGACTTGTAAAAATACCTTTTTTACCTGAGTCCGACAGTACACACGAATTGACTATGCCAAAGCTTAGAAATTTGTACGAACACGTAAAGGAAGAACTTCCTAAAAAAGGACAAAGAACAAGAAAAAAAGAGGCAAAAGAAGAAGGTAAATCAATAACTGAAGAACCCCCTAAACTGCCAACATTAGTAAAAGGAGCATTAGACCAATTTTATAATCACTATCTTAATTATTATCAAAATCTCCGTAACAAAGGTGAAGAAACAACTTCCTTGTTTACAAAACCGCCTGTTTTCATAGCTGTTTGCAACAATACATCTGTTTCAAAGGAAGTGTACAAGTTTATTGCCGGTTATGAATTTGAGAATAAACTTGGCGAAAAACAAGTTATTCCGGGAAATTATGATTTGTTTTCAAATTACGAACAATCGGGTTTACTAAAACGTAAAGCTCCCACACTATTGATTGATTCGGAAGCACTTGAAGAAAGCGGGCAAATAAATGATGATTTTAAAAAAATATTTGCATCGGAAATAGAAGAATTTAAAAGAGATTATGCAAATTTACACGGTCAGGGTTCGATTGATAAGATTTCAGATGCCGAAATTCTCAGAGAAGTAGTAAATACGGTAGGAGCGCCCGGCAAACTTGGCGCGCATATCCGCTGCGTAGTTTCAGTTTCGATGCTGACAGAAGGATGGGATGCCAATACTGTGACGCATATTATGGGGCTTAGGGCATTTGGTTCGCAATTATTATGCGAGCAGGTTGCAGGACGCGCTTTAAGAAGGATGAATTATTTTTTGCAGGGATATGATAAAGAAGGAAATCCTACTAATGATAAAAGAAAAATTGTAATAGAAAAATTTCCACCCGAATACGCACATATAATCGGAGTTCCTTTCAAGTTTTTAAAGGCGGAACTGCTGAGCCAGGTGAACCAAAAGAATATACACACATTCATTCTATTCCGGAAAGACAGGAAGAATATGAAATCGAGTTTCCAAATATTGACGGTTACCGGGTAGAATACGAAGAAGATGAAATAAAATTTGATTTTACAGACATTGAAAATTTTGAAATTGACGGATCAAAATTTCCTGTTGAAACAATTCTTGGTTCTGCATTTACACCGGAAGAAGAGAAAATGCAAGTTAAAAGCGTACTTGAAAAACGAGAGCAGGAAATTACTTTTCTTTTTACCAAAGAATTGATAAAATATCATTTTTCAGATGATGATGGGACTCCCAAATTTCACAAATTCAACCGTTTGAAAAAAATAGTTGAATATTGGTATAACAACAAACTTTTAGTTCTAAACATCAGCGATAAAAATTACAAGAAACTAATTTATTTTGAAGAACCAAAAAAAGTTGTGGATCATATTGCACGGGGAATTAATACCCATATCAATACATCCGAGTATATCAAACCAGTATTTAATTTTTATAACAGGTTCGGTAGTACCAAATATGTCCACGGGAATACATCAAAAGACGTATATGAGGCAAAGAAAAGCCATATTAATTACGTTGCAATGGATTCCGGATGGGAAGGTATATGCGCCAAAACTCTTGAAGAAATTCCTGAAGTTATTTCTTATGCGAAAAATCAGTTTCTCGGTTTCAGAATACCTTATGTTAAGGATGGAAACGATAAAGGATATTTCCCTGATTTTATAGTTAAAGTAAAAAATTCAAAAGGCATTGTTAAAAACCTGATGATTGAAATATCCGGGATGAATACGGATAAGGATGAAAAAAAATGGTACGTATTAAACAGGTGGCTTCTGGCAGTTAATGCAGTTAAAGAGAAATATGATTATGAAGAATGGCATTTTATTGAAATTGCAAATGATATAAGAGATATAAAGAATCAATTAATAAATGCGATAATAAACCTATAAGTTGATTTAATGAAAATTTTAAGTATATTTGAAATCGTTAAAAACAGTCTTTTGGCAGTTCAGTTTGATCACAAGGAAGAAAACGAGTTCAGACATTTGTTTAATCTTTGGAAAGATTATGAGTTTTTAGAAAGCTTCTTTGAAGATAATTTAATTGACTTAAACAGCGGATTTTATGAAGAAACAGAAATAGAGAATGCTGTTTTATTAACAATAGATGATGCTAAAAAAACAGAAAAAAGAATCTTTGAGCTTGCAACTAAAGGACAGACTAATACAGATGAAGTATTACAAAACATATTTAAACCACTTATTTCCGATAGTTTTGACATTACCCTTGAAAGACAAAAAGCCTATGGTTTAAGGAAAAAATCATGGTTAAGAATCTATGCCATCAGGATTTCGCCAAACAGATTTGTAATTACCGGCGGAGCTATAAAATTAACAAAAACAATGAATGATAGAGAACACTTAATAAAGGAATTGGAAAAGCTTGAAATTGCAAAAAAATATTTGAAAGAAAACTACCTTATTGAAGAAAGTGATTTTTATTACAGCGATATAATTAGGAGTGAATAATGATAAAAAATGAAGAAATGAATGAGAATGTAAAAAGACTTTTTGCTGATGCAATTCCCGATACTAAATGGATGGAAGAAGCACAGTGGAGAATAGATAATGAAAAATGGCTCGATATTTCGGGAAAGATTGCTCTAAAAGTACTTAGAACACTCAGGAAAAAAGGTGTTTCGCAGAAAGAACTTGCTGAAAAGATGGGTGTTAGTCCCCAGTATGTTAACAAGATTGTAAAAGGCAGTGAAAATCTTTCGCTTGAAACAATTACAAAGCTTGAAACTGCACTTGAAATACAGCTAATCGAAGTTAAAAGTTATCAATATGAAGCTGAAGTAGTTTCCTCACCAGTATCAGATGTCAATTCAAATGCTCCAGGCTATAAGACAAAACTTGAACTCGTCTGCTGTTCCGGACAAAGTGAATGGAATGAAAACGAAAAACCAAAGGCTGCATAATGAATAAAGAAGAGATGAAAATAGGTTTTGGCTTAGCCAGAATAAAAACTGAACAATTTGCCACAATAGAAACTTCATATCAGGATGGCAAACCAGCCAATTTTTCTGTTTCTGTTAATATAAAGGCGGATACTAAGGCACATATTATTGCAGTGCTTATGAAAATAGTTTTCGAACAGGAAAAAATTCCTTTTCTTGTATTGGAAGCTTGTTGTGATTTTTTAATTGTGAAAGAAGATTGGGAAAAACTTATCAATCCAGAAGGAACATCTGTTGAATTTCCTCAGGGATTTATTGCGCACCTTGCAATGCTTACTGTTGGCACATTGCGCGGAATTTTACACACTAAAACTGAAAACACAAAATTTAATAAGTTTTTGCTGCCTACTATCAATGTTACAGAGATTGTTAAAGAAAATGTTTCTTTTCCATTAAATCAGAATTTATAGAAATTATGGATACTATAACTTTACCGGATGAGAAATTATTAAATCAAATTCGTGTAATCCGTAATCAAAAGATAATGTTTGATAGCGATCTTGCAGAATTATACGGAGTTGAAACGAAAGTTCTTAATCAAGCAGTTAAAAGAAATATAGACAGATTCCCGCAAGATTTTATGTTTCAATTGACCGGTGAAGAATGGAAAGACTTGAAGTCACAATTTGTTACCTCAAGTTGGGGAGGGCGCAGAACACCTCCGTTTGTATTTACAGAACAGGGTGTTGCTATGCTTTCTTCTGTTTTAAATAGTAAAAGAGCTGTTCAAGTAAATATTTCGATTATGCGTGTATTTGTTAAAATGCGCGAATTTGCAACGAATTATTCGGGACTGCTTGAAAAAATAAAAGAACTCCAGAATTCTGATAACGAACAAAACCAGCATATTTCAAATATTTACAGAATAATAGAAGAACTTGTTAAACCGCAATTAGATAATAAAAACCCAATAGGATTTTAAAAACCGGCAGAAAAATAACTATGGCAAAAGAAATCGATTCAATTCACCACAGCGGCAAACGGGCGCACATCCCCTCTAAGGAAGAAGCAGGTTACGAAAACGCAAGCAATAAAGTAACGCAGGGAAAGGAAACGCTTGAACTGCCGTTAAACCCTGTTACACAACGGGGACAAGACCCGGAACTTTACTGGATGAACAAATACGGAAACGACGACCGAGAAGAACTGCTTAAAGTTGATATCCGATCTTTGTACCGGTACGAACACATTGCCCCCGAAAAACTTATTGCCGGACTTTATAAAGTAACCGAAGAAAAAAGGGTTGAAGACCAGTTTGACATTTTTGCGCCGAATAAACTTTTTGGTAACGCGCTTGAATACGATGAACTTGAAAAGGTAAGCGAATATTACAAACACAGTGACGGCTGGACTAACCGCCTGATACAAGGTGACAGTCTGCTTGTTATGGGTTCGCTGCTTGAACGCGAAGGAATGGCTGGGCAGGTGCAATGCATTTATATGGACCCGCCGTATGGGATAAGTTACAAGTCTAACTGGCAAATAAATATAAATGATAAAAATGTAAGTGAAAGTAATGATGAACATCTTTCCGGTGAGCCTGAACAAATAAAAGCCTTTCGTGATACGTGGGAACTTGGAGTTCATAGTTATTTAAGTTATTTGCGCGACAGACTTTTAATTGCAAAAGAATTACTAACTGACAGCGGTTCCTGTTTTCTTCAGATTTCAGATGAAAATGTTCATAATGTTCGAAATGTTATGGACGAAGTATTTGGAAGTGATAATCAATGTGCAACAATTGTCTGGAAAAAAGGTACTCCTGTATCCGGTACAATTAGAAATGCATTTAATTATATTTTATGGTATACTAAAGATTTAACAAAAATTAAAGTAAGAAAGATTTTTCAAAATAGACAAGGTGATGAGGGAACAACAGAGGATCCTAGAAAGCTGGCTTTGTGGGGAGAATTTTCCAATAATTCAATCCGTACATTAACAACAGAAGAAAAAAGATCAATACTTGCGACCAGAGAAAAAGCTAAAGTATTTAGAGTTGATAAGATAATAGAAAGTGGGAATGATGAAAAAAGATTTTTCCCATTAGATTTTGAAGGAGAAGAATATTTGCCACCAAAAGGTTACCAGTGGCGTGGTGATGAAACACAGATGGAAAAATTAAAACAAAAGAATAGGATTATAAAAACAAAAAATGGTTTTGGTTTTAAGTTTTATATAGAAGATTTTCCAATTATAGAATTAACAAATTTTTGGGAAGATACTGCAGGTAATATTTCTGATATGAGGTATGTAGTTCAAACTTTAGATAAAATTATTACCAGGTGTATTTTAATGTCCACCGATCCCGGCGATATTGTTCTTGATCCTACCTGCGGTAGCGGAACGACAGCTTTTGTTACAGAGCAATGGGGCAGAAAATGGATTACAATTGACACAAGCCGAATTGCTTTAAACATTGCAAAGCAGCGTTTAATGACAGCTACTTACCCATATTATAAATTGTACGATGAAGAAAACGGCGATATAAGGCAGGGCTTTAAATACAAAACAGTACCGCATATAACACTTAAGTCATTAGCCAATGATGAACCGGCAGCAGAAGAAACTTTATTTGACCAGCCTTACGAGGACAACAAAAAACTGCGAGTATCGGGTCCATTTACAGTTGAAACGCTTCAGAACTATGAACCTTTAAACCCCGAAAACTTAGATGACGGAAGCCGGAAAGAAGAAGACAGCGGCGCATTTGAAGAAAGAATTTTTGAGCATCTTAAATCTGCCGGTGTAAAAAACGGAATTAAAAACGAACAGGCGGTTTTTATAAGAGTGGAAAGACTTGCAGACAGCGCGCTGCACGCCGAAGGTTTTTATAACACAGGCGCAGGCGAAAGGAAAGCATATTTACATATTGGTCCTAAATTCGGCACTGTAAGTAAATTACAGGTTAATGAAGCCGTTAAAGCCTGCCGAATCCGCGGGGATGCAGATTGGCTGATAATACTCGGTTTCAGTTTCGAAAGCGATATTGCAAACCAGAGCGTCACAATGAATCTCGGTTCCTTTGAGGTAACAAAAGTGCGGATGCACGATGACCTAATGCAGGACGGATTACTTAAAAAAGATAAAAAAGCAGCTTCGTTTGTAACAATTGGCGAACCCGATGTAAAACTGCACAAGGAAGGGAAAACTGCAACTGTAGAAATTTGCGGACTTGATATTTATGATCCGATAAAAGATGTTGTAAATGCGCGTAATGTAGAAGACATTGCATACTGGATGGTTGATACGGGTTACGACGGCAGCAACTTTGTTTTACGGCAGGTGTTTTTCTGCGGAGGCAAAAAAGAAGAATTTGAAAAATGGCGGAAAGGATTGGATAATCTTTCAAAACAAAAAACCAGAAGAGATGCCGAACGCACGTTAAAAATAGAAATAGACGAAGAAGCGTTCGACCGGCTTTACGGCTTCCAGTCGCATCCGTTTGAAATAAAACCCGGGCAGAAAATAGCAGTCCGCGTAATAAGCCAGTTTGGCGAAGAAAGTACAAAGGTGCTGGGAGTGTGATTTTTTCAACAAGAGTTCCCCTCTGGGGTTAGGCACTTGTAGCTACTTCGGTTCTGTTCCGATAGCAACTGTAATTTTTTATTTAATAGTTGTCAGTTTTATTAAACAATTACTTTTAAAAAAGGAGGTATGTATGGACAGAGTAAAATCAGTTCTGAATAGTATAAAACTTGTAGTTGTATCAACGTTAGAAACAATTTTTGCTATTGGAACATCCATTGTAGCTGCGGGTGTCCTTATTTTCGTCTCGTCAGGAGTTTCTCCTGACGATTTAATTGATTGATATTTAGTTAGTTATTGTTCACCGGACTGGAAAAGATTGTTATTGATTCATACCTTTTTAGACTATCACCATTTTCAGAAAAAAGTTTTTAAATGTTTTAACATTAATGAAAAAACATTCCTTCCCCGCTTGATTAATATTCAATTTTCCCGTCTCGTCAGGTGTTACTCCTGACGATTTAATTGATTGATATTTAGTTAGTTATTGTTCACCGGACCGAAAAGATGGTTAATGATTCAAACATTTTTACGAATGGATGGGAAGGTTTATATAATCCTATTTTTAATTACCCCGAATTCGGTTTAATTAGATTTGTAAAATTAAATGATTATAAGAATGAATGATTGCCTTAACCGGAAAACAGTATGAAGAATTTACATTTGGGCGAAGCTGCGGCGGGTGTTCTAATAATCTTAATATTATTAGTTTATACTTACTTTTTTTAATAATTTTCTCTGGAAATCAGCCTCAGCATCTAAAGAAGCAATCATTTCACCGCCTGCATTAGTAAGCCGCGCTAAATCCTGCTTAGGTATATCGCCTTGGTTTGAAAAAATCAGTAAACTGTCAAAATCGGCTTTTGCCCTTAACAATCTTTCCAAAATAATTGTTGTTAAACGGGCTTTATCTCTGTTTGGTATTCCGAATAAAAATAATGGGGCGTATTTACCATCAATTTTGTAATCAATTGGATAATCTCTTGAATTTTCCATTTCTTCATAGAAATAATCTTTTATGATCTTATCTTCTGCAACTATCTTGAATAATTGCTCGTGTAAATCTTCATAAAAAGTTGATTGCGCGCTTGCTCTATTCAAAAAGGTTAAATCATTAATTTTGGTTAAAGCTTGTCCAATTCGAAAGATGTTTAATCCTAAATTCTCGATTTGTGTTTCTATATATATTTCACCATTTTCTTCTTCAATCATTGTTTCAGCTTTAATTTGGTCAAAAATTCTTCCTCGTGTTCCTTCTCTAAATTTATCAGTGTCATTTTCATAACTTAAGTGCATCATTGTATGTCCCATATCAGTCAGTCTGATAATACCGGTAGGCATTTCTTTAATGTAAATTTGATAAGGATCTCCATCTGCGAAATAAAAAGGAGTTTCAACAAACAACAGATTCGAGTTTTTTTCTCTAATAGAAATGGATGCACACATAATATTGCATAATGTTTCTTGTAACTTTCTTATATCTAAATTCATTGGTCAAACAATCCAATTTGTTGAGTTTCGTCAGGTGTAGTGTTTAAACCTGTTATTTTACAATCTGTAACTAAACAATGCAAAGCACCGTTCACTATATTATATCTATCTGTTATTGATGCAAAACCTTCAGCTTTTTTATTATTCCTAATATATTTTTCACTCGCATAATGGATATGACAATTATAACCAAGCTGCGTCTTTTCTATTTGATTTGAGTGATTATGATTACACCCATTGTACCTTTTAAGCGTTAAGGTTTCACCATTGGGGGCAATCCAGCTGATACCACAAGAAAAATCATCTTCCATTCCCTCCCGTTTATTTTGTCTTTTATAAACTTCGAATTTATAATCACTTCCATCAGTAGATATTACTTTAAAATTTATCTGCTCATGTCCATCTTTATTTTTGCATTTAGCTTGTGGATTTAACACTTTTTTAGGGCAATTTAGTAAATCAGCCAATTTATCATCTGTCAGACTTTCGAAAGGCATAATACTCAAAATTTTAATTTTGAAAAATTATAATTAGAAAATAAACAATTCAAATTTATTTTGATAATAAATTTAAAAATATTTCTGAATACTTATATTTTATTTATTGAAGCCAATCATATTAAATCCGAACAGGGATTCAAAGTGGTAATCCGGGCAACTTTTCCTACTGTTACTAAAATGGAAATATTAAAAGAGTACAACTAAAATTTTTTCGTGTCGGCTTGATTAATATTCAATTTAAAATTATTTTTACAACCGTTAACGGATAATATAGAGTTGTTGAGCCGGGTAATAGAGGGAAACTAATCCTGGTAAATTTCTGAACGGACATCCGAAAAGCAAGCGCACGCTTGATCCCAATGACTATTTAACCTGCAATTTTGCAGAAGGAATAAACAAAAAATCATTTGGCTAAAGCCGGATTTGTGTTTTGAAAATTTAATACATCCCCGAGATAAATCCCGGGGCAACTAAAAACTGAATTGACAAATTATAAAGATTGGATTGTGTGTTTATTAATTTAAAATCAACTAATTGCCAAAACTCAATTGCCACGGCTTTCAAGCCGTGGACAAGAGAAATTAGGAAACAAACAAATGGGATTTATCCCAATAAATAAAAATCATTTGGCTAAAGCCGGATTTGTGTTCTGAAAATTTAATAATTCCCGAGATAAATCCCGGGGCAACTAAAAACTGAAACAAATAAAATTATAAAAATACTCTTGTGTACAATTTTAAATAGTGAATCAGCCCATTTGCTATTGCTTTTAAAACTCTGGGGAAACATTGCCACGACATGACGCTTTTTTACCCTTTTTTTCGCACCGGCTAATCAAAATCTTGTCATTTCGAAATTAAATCTTTAAATTAGCCAAAAAGCGAAATAATTTTAACTGATTTATGAGAAATAACAAACCCGAACAATTCGATTTTAACGACCCCGATTTAGTTTCTGTAATTGATGAAATTCCACTTTGGTCCGCTCCTTTCGGATTAAAATTGCTCGATATTATTCATTACAAAAAAAATATCACCGCACTGGATATCGGGTTCGGACTCGGATTTCCGCTTTTGGAAGTTGCAATGCGTTTAGGCAGCACCTGCAAAGTTTATGGAATTGATCCCTGGAAACAGGCAGTAGAAAGAACAAAAAAGAAAATTGAAATTTACGGAATTTCGAACGTCGAAGTTTTAAACGGTTCGGCCGAAGAAATTAAACTGCCCGATAATTCTGTGGATCTTATTTTCAGCAACAACGGAATAAATAACGTTGCCGATATGGAAGTTGTTTTAAGCGAATGCTCGCGGGTTTTGAAAAGCGGCGGACAGTTTACTGCAACAGTAAATACTAATAAAACGATGCACGAATTTTACCGTATCTACGAAGAGATTCTTTTAGAAAACAGAATGGATGAAGCAGTTGTTAGTATGTACGACCAGATTTACACCAAACGGAAACCAGTTGAAGAAATAAAAGAGATGCTGGAGATATGCGGACTGCATATAAACTCGATTCACGAAAACGAATTCAAGTACAAATATGCCGACGGCACCTCGATGCTCAATCATTTTTTCATACGCCTGGCATTTTTAGAAGGCTGGAAAAGTGTTGTACATAAAGAATGCTGGGCAGCAATTTGCCCGATTCTTGAAAGACGTATGAACGAATATGCCGGCAAAAACGGAGGTTTCGAAATGACAATTCCGTTTCTTTCTTTCGATTGTGTAAGGAAATAAAATATTATAGTGCTTTTGCGGGGGTTTGCCAAAATGAAAGAATTGATATATTATGCAATTTTTATTGTTATTTTCTTTTTTGCAACAAAATGTTCAAATCCTGTTTCGCCCGTTGAAGAAACCTTTAATAATTCAATTAGCGGAAAAACTTTACACATTGCTCCAAATTCCCAGTTTACGCTCGATCTTAAATTACAAGGGTCTGCCGGATATAGCTGGATATGTTTAATAAACGATTCAGCAATTGTAAATTTAACAAATACAACAACCCGCCAAACTGCCCCGGATAGTTTAAAGTGCGGCGCACCGGTTACTGAAACATTTTATTTTTCTACTGAAAAAGAGGGAAAATGCGATGTTAAACTATATCATTTGCGTAAATGGGAACCGGTTTTTAATCCTTCAGACAGCGTTAAGTTTAGTGTAATAGTTAATAAACGTATAAAGCGAATTTATTATTAATGGAATCGCAGAAACAGATACTTGAAACTGTAAATAATTTTCAGATAAGCCGTGTAATTTTAACAGCATTGGAACTAAAAGTTTTTACAGCTCTTAAAAACAAAATGCTTACTTCGGAAGAAATTGCTGCTCAAATAAAAACCGATACGCGTGCAACCAATAGACTTATGAATGCTTTATGTGCAATCGGGCTTTTGAAAAAGAAAAATTCCAAGTTTTATAATTCTTCAGTTTCTGCACAATATTTAAACGAAAGCAGCCCCGATTTTATGTCCGGACTTATGCATCAAAATCAGCTTTGGAAGAGTTGGTCATTTTTAACAGATAGCGTAATCAGCGGAACCTGTTCGGCGAATTTAGAATTCGAAGACAGCTGGCTTAAATCTTTTATTGAAGCAATGCATTACCGCGGGAAAGAGCAAGCTAAAATTTTGAAATATTTAATAGACTTCAATAACGTGAATAAAATGCTTGATCTTGGAGGCGGTTCAGGCGCGTTTTCAATAGAATTTGTTGAAATGAACAAAGGGATGAAATCGGTAATTTTCGATATACAGGAGGTTATAGTATTAACAAAACAATACATCGAAAAAGCAGGCTGCGGAAAATCAATTGAATTTTTAGAAGGCGATTATCTTTCAGATGAAATCGGGCAAGATTACGATTTAATTTTTCTTTCGGCTGTTATTCACAGTCATTCACCCGAAGCAAATATGAAAATTTTCCAAAAATGCCACGCATCGTTAAATCCTGCAGGGAAAATAGTGATTGTTGACTTTATCATGGATGAAACCAGAATTATCCCGGAAAGAGGAGCACTCTTTTCATTAAATATGCTTGTTAATACAACCGCGGGCGATACTTACACTTTTAGTGAAGTGTCCAAATGGCTGACTGCTGCAGGCTTTTCCGCAATAACAAAGAAAGATACAGGTTTTAGCAGCAGCATTATTTGTGCAAACAAATAATTTTCCTGCAATTTTAGTGATTTTGCCCCGATAATTAATTTAATAAGGAGATTTGTCCAATAAGTAAAATCAGTTTTTATATTTATGAATTCGGGAAGAACTGTGAATATTCCGAAATTGTAGGGAAAAGTTTTGTACCGATTTACGAACCTGTAAAAAAAGGTATACTATCTAAAGGAGCAGAAGATATTTACTTTTCTGAAAGTGAAAATCCGGAAGAAGCTGATTTTATTCTTTTTCCGTATTATTTGCAGGGATTGATTACCAAGCTTGATTATAACGGCATTACTTCATATATAAATAATTTGCCGCTATATAATTCTTTCAGCCATAAACATATTTTTTTCAGACCGGATGATAATTATAACCCGTTGTGCATTAACTCGATTGTCTTTAAAAACAGCATGAACAAATGCGATACCGAATCAGCGGGCATTGCTCTTCCGTATTTCTGCGAAAATTTTGAAAATTTACTGAGTTTTGATGAGTCCGTGTTTTCACACCACATAAACTTTGTTGGATTTATAGGTTCTTCTTCAGTAAGACTGCCGGTTTTAAAAAGCTTTTTATCGAACAAAAATCTTGTAAGTGAAATAACCGTATTTGATAAATTTTTCTTTCATACAGATACTGACTCGCAGCAAAAGCATCGCGAACTTTTTATAAGCGCATTACGCAAATCTTACTTAGCTTTATGTCCTGCTGGAACCGGAAAAAATTCTATTCGTTTTTTTGAAACACTTTCAATGGGAAGAATTCCTGTACTTATTTCCGATAATTGTGTTCTCCCTTTCGAAAATGAAATTAATTATGACGATTTTATTATCCGGATTGATGAAAAAGATGCCGGAGTTTCTTCTCAAATAGTTGAAAAGTGGTTTACAAAAAATTCATTTAAACAAATTAAAGAAAAATGCAAAAAAGCACGTTTGGTATGGGAAGAATATTTCACATATAATAATGCTTTATGGTATATATTTAAATCTTTACAAAATATTAAAAAACGCTCAAACAGCTCAGAACAATTAAGCAAAAAAGAATTTGGTTTTACAGATTATATAAAAATGGCGGAAGATGCCAAATCTGAAGCTGAAAATCACATTAAAAACAATAGGGTGCTCGATGCAATGGATTGTCTGATAAAAGCAAATATGATTACAGGCAATCAAGAAAATGTTAAAAAACTTGTTGAGCTTAAAAATACAGAAATGGTTAAGGAACTCAGAAATTTCACCGGTTAAAAATTCCAATTATTTTTTTGCAGATAGAACAATCAATCCTTAATATTGAAATAATTAAATAATATAAAAGGAGTTTAATATGTCAAACCAATTTTATCTTGTTCTGCACTATTTTGGAATAATATTATTCTTCGTTTCCTTCGGCGGGCTTATAATCAGTTCATTCAGCAGCAATTCTTTGGCAAAAGCAGCTAAACAATTAAAACTATTACATGGCATAGGACTTCTTTTAATTCTTGTTCCGGGATTCAGATTGATGGTAAAAGAAGGATACGGATTAGAGGTCTGGATAATTTTAAAAATAATTATTTGGATTTTTTTCGGCGCTTCAATAGCTTTTATAAAAAAAGAAAAACTAAAGAACATCATTTGGAACAGTGTTATTATTCTTGGATTTCTGGCAGTATATCTTGCTGTTTTTAAACCTTTTTAACATGCAGGAACATAAATTCAAGTTAATTGTAAAAACTCCCGAACGTTCGTAATTAATCCGGCCCGGAAAAAAACAAAAAAAACGGAGCCTTGCCATGAAACTAAAAATATTATGTTTTGCAGTAATTATTTCTCTGATGACTTTTTTCGCCTGCTCATCGGAAGATACGCAAAAAAATCCTTCGGAAGAACAGACAGTTATAATTACCCCGCCTGTTAATCCGCCTCCGCCACCTCCTGTTATGCCTGAAGTAAAAAATGTTGACGCTGAAAACTTTTCTCAGCCGACAGCAATGAAATTATCGAGAGAATCCTTAGGATTTTACCAGCAGGATTTTAATACTGAAGAATATGACCGGATACACGAAAACGGATTTCGTCTCGTTACGAACGATCCCCTTTCAACTTTTTCAATTGATGTTGATGCCGCATCCTACAGCAATGTCCGCCGATTTCTAAATAACAGCAGTCTGCCCCCGCCCGATGCAGTAAGAATTGAAGAAATGATAAATTACTTCGATTACAATTATCCTCAGCCAAAAGATAATAATCCTTTTTCAATTACTGCAGAAGCAGCATCTTGTCCTTGGAATGAAGGGAATTATATCGTTCATATCGGATTAAAAGGAAAAGAAATTGAAACTGAGAAATTACCGCCCAGCAATATTGTTTTTTTAATTGATGTTTCCGGTTCTATGAATTCACCGAATAAACTTCCTCTTTTAAAAAATGCATTTAAACTGCTTACTAATAAGCTCCGGGAAAATGACAGAGTAGCAATTGCAGTATATGCCGGAGCGGCAGGACTTGTTCTCCCTTCAGTTTCAGGCAATAATAAGGAAACAATCATCAGCGCGCTTGAAAAACTTGAAGCAGGAGGTTCAACTGCCGGAGCAGAAGGTATTCAATTGGCTTATGAAACCGCAAGTAAATACTTTATTAAAGGCGGAAACAACAGGGTTATTCTCGCTACAGACGGGGATTTCAACGTAGGACCTTCGAGCGATGGTGAATTGGAAAGAATTATTGAAGAAAAAAGGAAACAGGGAATTTTCCTTACAATACTCGGTTTTGGAATGGGCAATTATAAAGATTCAAAAATGGAAAAACTGTCGAACAAGGGAAACGGCAATTATGCATACATAGATAATCTTCTGGAAGCAAAAAAAGTACTTATAAACGAATTCGGCGGCACTCTTTTTACAATTGCTAAAGACGTGAAAATCCAAGTGGAGTTTAATCCGGAATTGGTTAAAGCGTACCGCCTGATCGGGTATGAAAACAGAATGCTTAACAAGGAAGACTTCAATGACGATAAAAAAGATGCCGGCGAATTAGGTTCGGGACATACTGTTACAGCTCTCTACGAAATAGTGCCAGCTGGTTCGGACTTCCCGGTAAACGATACAGACCCGCTAAAATACCAAAATACAACAACAAATCCAGTAGGTGATTTTAAAGATGAAATACTTACAGTTAAATTCCGGTATAAAAATCCCGATTCCGATAAAAGCAATCTGATTGTAAAAACAGTGAAAAACAAAATAGATGCTTTCAGTAAGTCTTCCGAAAATCTGAAATTTTCTTCTGCCGTAGCTTGTTTCGGGATGATACTAAGAAATTCCGAATTTAAAGGAAAAACTGATTATAACTTTGTTCTGAAAAATGCAAAAAATAATATGGGGAATGACAAAAACGGTTACCGGCAGGAGTTTCTTAAATTGGTTGAAACTGCTAAACTTTTATCAGAAAATTAAGACTAATAATAACCTTGGGTATATTTTCCTGAGGTTATTCTTAATTTCTCAGTATTTATTCCGATTATATTATTAAAAGATTTGCAATAGAATAATATTTCATTTTATATTGACATAATTAGTTAAAAGAATTTAGGATAAGTATGAAAGAAATCTACACAGAGATCGAAATTAATGCTTCTCCTGCAAAAGTATGGGAAGTTCTAGTTGATTTTAAAAATTACCCTTCGTGGAATCCCTTCATATTAAGCATATCCGGAACCTTAAAAAAAGATTCTGAGCTGGATATGATGTTAAAAATTTACAAACACAAAGAAACCGAATTTAAACCTGTTGTAATAAAATGCGAACAGGAAAAGGAAATCCGGTGGTTCGGGAAAAAGGCTTTAGGCGGAATGGGTTTAATAGAAGGTGAACAAGTTTTCCATCTTAAAAAGATAAATGAATTTAAAACCAAATTTATACATACAGAATTTTTTAAAGGTCTGTTTCTGCCGATGATTTGGGGAAGTATCAGTTACGATACCCAGATTGCTTTTGAAAATATGAACACCGCCTTGAAAAAAAGGTGCGAACATTTAGTATAACATATCATTAAAACCTAAGTATAATTGAATTATTTCAACTTAAAAGAAAAATTGGTTTATTAATTGGCAAAAAATATTAGAGCTGTTTTTTTTGATTTATTCGGCACTCTTTTTATTTTCGAAGACCTTGAAAAATCTTGGAAATCCTGGAGTAACACATTCTATTCGTATATAGAAAAGTCCGAAATAAAAATGTCATTCGAGGAATTTACGGATAAATGCAGCACTTTTTTTGAACGCCCCGAACCTGTTAACGGATCAAACAGATATTCAATTTACGAAAAAAGGATTATAGAATTTCTTGATGCACATAATATTAAATTTTCTGAAAGCGATTTAACCGCCTGCGCAGATATGACTATTGAGGCCTGGCAACAATACGTTACTGCCGATCCTTGTGTTACTGAACTTTTTGCCAAACTGAAATTAAACTATAAAATTGCATTAATTTCCAACTTCGATCATCCCCGTCACATCTATAAGCTTTTTGAAAATTACAAGTGGAGTATGCTTTTCGATAAGATTGTTATTTCTGCTGAAACGGGATATAAAAAACCCGATAAAAGAATTTTTGACCTTGCTTTGAATAATTTAGAACTTCGACCTGAAGAAGTAATATTTATAGGAGATTCCCGGGAAGATATTCAAGGGGCTATAAATGCAGGAATACAGCCTGTATTAATTCATCGTCCAAGTTATCCCAATACAAAGCAATACGGGCATAATTCAAAATTAAATTCTGAATTCGTTCATCATTATCCTGGTACAGCAGTTATCGGCAATCTTTGGGAAATTGAAAACTTAATTAAAATCTGAAAAAATGTATAAAACTTTATTTTGGGATAATGACGGGGTATTAGTCGACACCGAAAAATTGTATTTCCAGGCTAATGCATTAATCTTAAGGCAATACGGAATAAATTTATCCCTGCAGAATTACATCGACTTTTTTCTTAAAAACAATTCCGGGGCATGGCATTTACTGGGAGAAGTTGCCGGAGATAAAGTATTTATCGGTAAACTAAGAAATGAAAGGAACAATATATATCGCAGTCTTCTTGAAACTGAAGATTTAAGAATTGAGGGAATTGAAAAAATACTCAAATCTCTCTCGAAAAGATACATTATGGCAATTGTTACAAGCAGCCGTAAAGAACATTTTGAAATTATTCATAAAAGGACAAGCTATTTAAAATACTTTGATTTTTCTTTAGTCCGAGAAGATTACAATAATTCGAAACCTGACCCGGAACCATATCTCAAGGCTTTATCAATTTCAAAAACATTGCCAGAAGAGGCTTTGGTGATCGAAGATTCGGAAAGAGGTTTGATTTCAGCGAAATCTGCCGGGATAGACTGCTGGATTATTAAAAACGATTTGAATGCGGCATATTCAAATTTTGGAAATGCTGATAATATTTTTAATAGAATTGAAGAAATTTTAGATTTTTTGTAAAAAAAAACTGCCCGGAATCCAGGCAGTCCAAAGGAATGGGTCTTATTATTTATAATCAGTTCTACTTATAAACAATCTTTTTAATAGAATCGAATTGCAGATAAGGGTAATCTTTACGTATTTCTTCAATTGCCTCGCCTGCTCTTATTTTTCTGTCGCGAAGCATTTTAAATTTCTTTTTAATCTGATAATCTCTTACGGACATCTCATCAATAAGTCCGCGGGAACTTAATAATTCATAAATATCATCGGTTATTAATTCTGAGATGGGATTTTGGTTTTCCATATTATATCCTGTAAAATTTGAAAATCGATACTTATGACGAAATACCTGAAAAGTAGTTCCCTTTATTTTCGATAATTTTTTATTCACCGGTATTTTTTTATTATTATTGCAAAAAAGAAAAGACGTTATATGATAATTGGAGAAAACGGCCAGAAACCGGAAATAGCCTACCCTTGCAAATGGCCTTACAAAATAATCTGCAGGGACATAACCAAAACAATTGAAGAAATTGAAAAAATTGCAGCAGGGTTTAAATACGATATTACTCCTTCTAACATCAGCAACAAAGGGAAATATGCCAGCCTTAATTTTGTTGTAAATATAAAAACCGATCAGGAAAGGCTTTCTATTTATACTTTATTAGAAAGCTGCTCCGAAATAATTTATATTTTGTAATTTATTTTTTAATTTAAAATATCTATTACTTTTTTATGAATTTCTTTTGATGCGGCAACCGAACTTTTCCCTTTTACCGGATCGTTTCCCTGATAATCAGTTATCTCTCCGCCTGCTCCCCGTATTACAGGTATCAGCGCCATCAAATCCCAGATATTCATAACCGGATCAATCATTATATCAGCAAATCCTGTTGCTACCAGATAGTACCCGTAACAATCGCCCCAATTACGGTACAGCTTAACTTTCCGGGTAAGCTCATCAAATCCTTTTCTGTTCTGGTAATCCCCTACCATCAAATGATCCGTTGCTAAGAGTGTTGCATCTTCAACCGACTGAACCGATCTTACTTTTACATTTTGACCATTTAATTTTGCTGTTAAATTATCGCCTATTAAAAATTCATTCAGTATAGGATGATTTATAACTCCTAAAATCGGTTCATTTTTTTTTGTAAGGGCTATTAATGTGCCGAAAGAAAGCGCCCCGCTAATAAAACTTTTTGTGCCGTCAATAGGATCAAGAATCCATTGACATTCGGCTTGCGGATTATGGGTTCCGAATTCTTCTCCGATTATTCCGTGATCCGGAAATTCTTTCATAATCATTTCCCGCATTTTTTCTTCAGCGGATTTATCGGCTATAGTTACAGGCGATTCATCTTTTTTTGATTCTATTGAAATCTCTTTCCTGAAATATTTACGGATTATTTCCCCGCTTTCTTCCGAAAGTAGTTTGCAAAAATTTTTATATTCTTTCAGGTTATCCATTTTCACTCCGGTATCTTTTATATTTTCAAACTTGCTTATATTTCATAACTAAAATTACAGATATTATGGAATTATTAACAGCAGACAGCAAAAATATATTAAAAGCTGCCCAAATAATTAAAAACGGCGGATTGGTTGCCTTTCCAACTGAAACAGTTTACGGACTTGGCGCCGACGGACTTTCTTCTGCAGCAGCAGCTAAAATTTTCGAAGCAAAAAAACGTCCGTCGTTCAATCCCTTAATTCTTCATATTGCCGATAAAGAAGATTTAGAAAAAATATGCATAATAAACTCCGAACTTATTTATAAAGTAATAGATAAATTTTGGCCGGGACCATTAACATTGGTTCTTCCCAAAAAAAATATTGTTCCGGACATTGTTACTGCCGGAAACACAACTGTTGCAGTACGTATGCCCGATCATAAAGTTGCAGCAGAACTTATAATAGCATCCGAAACTCCGATTGCAGCACCGAGTGCAAATGTTTTTACAAAGTTGAGTCCTACAACAGCAAAACACGTTGCTAAGCAGCTTGGCGAAAAAGTTGATATTATTCTTGACGGCGGTAAAAGCAGGGTTGGCGTGGAATCTACAATTATCTCGTTTGAAAATGGCGAGGTTTATCTTCTTCGTCCCGGAGGTCTTCCGGCAGAAGATATTGAAAAAGTAACTGGGAAATTGCTGGTTAAAACAAAAGCAAAAAAAATTACTGCCCCCGGAATGCTCCCTTTTCATTATGCTCCTTCGGTACCGATTTATTTCTTAGATGAGACTAATCCGAATGAATTTGAAAATAAAAAAACCGGCGCTCTTCTATTTAGTAAAACAGATTTCAAATTCAATTTTTCGTCCATAAAAATTCTTTCGGAAAAAGGAGATTTTATTGAAGCTGCAGCGAATCTTTTTTCATTTCTTCACGAATTTGAAAATGAAGGAATTGAGATTATTTTTGCCGAAAAAGTTGAAGAACGTGGTTTAGGTAAAGCCATAATGGACAGATTAAAAAAAGCAGTTAAAAAATACGAACTGAATAGAGAATAATTTTTTGGTTTAATAAAAGTCTGGGGTTTTAATGAAATTTACACATAAATTTTTCTTGCTATTTTTTTTAACATCTGCAATTTTTTCGCAGGAGAATGATACTTTGAAACTCGTAACCCAAAATCCCACCCCCGAAGCTGAACAGCTTTTTAATTTTTTAAAAGATAATTCAGGTAAATATACTTTAACGGGACAGCATTGCAATCCTCTTGTCGGGTCAACCCGTCTGGCTGTAATAAACCGAATCACCAAACGATTTCCTGCATTATTCGGACAAGATTTCGGTTTCAGCGCTCCCGGGACATGGGACGGAATAAATTACAGACAAAATATTGTTGACGAAGCAATCCGCAGGTATTACGAGGGTTTTATTATAACTTTGATGTGGCATGCTGTACGCCCTACAGAAGACGAACCTGTTGAATTTAAAGAATCCGTTCAAGGAGATATTACTGATGAAGAATGGAATGACCTCGTTACCCCGGGAACTTTAATTCACGAAAGATGGAAATCGCAGGTAGATGTTATTGCCTGGCACTTGAAGCAATTAAAATATGCCGGCGTTCCGGTTATTTGGAGGCCATATCACGAAATGAACGGCGGCTGGTTTTGGTGGGGAAAGAAAAAAGGTGAAAACGGTTATAAAAAACTATACAAAATGTTATACGACAGACTTGTAAATTTTCACGGACTTAACAATTTAATCTGGGTTTATAATTGCAACGAAGAAAGATTTACAGTAGATTCCTACGAAACTTATTATCCCGGAGATGATGTTGTAGACATACTTGCCACAGATATTTATCATAATGGTTTTGATACTTCCGATTACAACAGTTTGCTTAAACTTGCAAAAAACAAACCAATTGCTATGGGTGAAGTCGGTGCGGTGCCATCTGAATTAATTTTAGAAGAACAGCCAAAATGGTCGTGGTTTATGGTTTGGGGAGATTCGAAACAGACTGGAGATGAAGCTAAATCCATACGCAATACATATAATTGTGATAATGTTTTAACTTTAGATCAGCTTCCTTGGGTTGAACAGAAAAATCCTAGAATAATTTATCCGATTATTAAATAACAGAAAATATTTTCTGTTAATCGGTTTTCAGATTATACTTAAAAGTAAGTGATGTCCATACGCTCACGGGTTTCCCGTTTGCATAAGCCGGAAGAAATTCCTTGTTTTTAACAAAATCAATTGTGGCATTATCTAAAATAGCATAGCCGGAAGATTTGCTGAGTCTGACCTTTGAGACTTTCCCGCTTTGGGTAACAAAAGCAAGAATTTTTACCTCTCCTTGTATTTTTGCATTTAATGCGCTTTGCGGATACAAAACGCTGTTACGATTTATAAGAACCGGACTTATATAATTATATACTTCATCCGGAATAAATTTTTTTGGTTTAATTACAGACTTGCTTATATTTTCTTGTTTTAGGTCATTTTTAACAACAACGAAGGTATTTTCGGTAACTTCTTTAATTGATAATTCAAAACCTTTAAGAAATTTCGTAAAAGAATCCTTTATCGACTCACTGTCAATTTTACACGTTAAATTCTTATTTTTTAATAAATCATTTTTATAAACAAAGTTTTTGCCTGTTTTTTCCCTTAAATCTTCAATAATAACATTAAGGGGCTTATTTGTATATTTAAAAAAAACTCTTCCCCCTTCTAATATCCTTGTTTGGGATATTATCGGAGAGAAGAGTTCCAACAAAAGGATCAAACTGAAATATTTCAGGCATAAGCCAAAAATTTTGCTCAACATATTATAAACCCAAGTCATTAGCTTTTTCAGCTGAGTATTCCTGAGTGACAAAAGTTTTTATTTTTTCAAGAAGTTTTCGCTTTTTAATCATCCCTGACAGCTCGGTTATAACATTTTTTTTGATAAATTTTACATCGCTTTCTAATAATTTGAACATCTGTGATTTAAATTCTTTGTTTTCTTTTCCTTCATTAAAACGCTTCAGAAAATCATAGTACAAAAGAAAAGTAAGTGGCCACGAATTCCATTCATCACTCCATTCATTTTTAATCTCCGGCAATAAAACAGCACTGATATAAAGATTAAAATTTTGCGGATCTTTCATTTTTTCAATAAACTTATTATGTTCATTTAGAACACGCTTTATGAGTGCAATTTTTTCAATACTATCGGCATTTACAAGCGATTTATAAAGATTCTCAATATCTTCATTATAATTTCTTGCATAAACCGATAAGTTCTGATAATTAAAAACTATATCGAAAGCAATTCTGGAGTATACCGGTCTGTTATCAATCTTTCCCGGTATAAAAACAAATTGCTTTGTATGATTGATTGCTGATGAATCCAGTTCTGGGAAACCTGATGATTTCTGAACTGTCGCCGATTCCACTTTCCCATTGGACGAAATTGTAAGCAGAACTTTAACTCTGCCCGAATATTTACCTTCCTCTGCTGTAGGAGGATAATACATCTCTGGTTTTTCAATTAATACCGGAAGAATATAATTCTCTTTACTTAATGAATTATCCGGTACGGTGGAACAAGAATAAATTAAGAACACTACAAGCAAAAGGAGCATTTTAACAAATCGTTTCATTTTAAACCTCCAGTTTAAATGTTAAGATTTATTTATCACTCAAGCTCCTAAGTCTTACTTCCTTGTTATTTTATATGAATCTCCTTCTTTTATATAATCTAACTCGTAAGCAAGACAAATTATATCTAAAACATCATCAATTTTCTGTTTTTTAAAAGTTCCGGTAAAGCCTGCATTCAAATATTCTCCTTGGTCGGCTGATATCTTTACTCCGTAAAATTTTTCTATCTGCGGAATAGCATTTGCCAAAGAAGTATTATCAAAAATAAGTTTACCTTCTACCCAGCCAAGTCTGTAATCAGCGTTTATTTTTCCGGGCAGACTTATTTTGTTATCTTTTGTAATTATGCTGATTTCATTTTCTTTAATGTTAATGCCTTCGCTTTCTTCCGAAAGAGGAGAAAGATTAACAAGTCCTTCTTTAACAATTACTTCCGTTTTTTCTTCGTGCCCATTAACATTAAATTTTGTACCAAGAACCGTTGTTTTGGCATTTGAAGTAAAAACAATAAAAGGACGTTTTTTGTCTTTTTTTACAGAAAAGAATGCTTCGCCGAAAAGTTTAATTTCCCTTTTGTTTTCATCAAACTCGGCAGGAAATTTAACTTTGCTTTTTTTATTGAGAATAATAGTGGAACCTTCTGATAATTGGATTTTAAGTATCTCCTTATCCGAAGCGGTAACTTCTTTCCAGACTTCAGTTTGGTTGCTTTCAGAATAAAACAGCAGCACAAAAACAACAATAACCAAAGAAAAAACACCGGTGAGAACCGGACGCAATGTTTTTGAAGACAGCAATTTGGTCTCACCGGGAACCTTCTTAACTTTATAAAGTTGTTTATCAATATTATCAAGATCAAGCCGGTTATATAAAATTTTCCATTCATTTTCAACATCCGGAAAATCATTTGGATTTGCTTCGGGAGAAATATTCCATGCTTGCAAAAGTTTTTCGAACAGCGTTTTATTCTCGTCAGAAGAGTTTAGCCATTCTTCAAACTTTTTTCTTTCATCAGGATTTTCATTCCCTGATAAAACTTTTAAGCATAAATCCCGATTTTTTTTTCTAAAAAACAACATTCCTTTTCCACGTCTCTTGCTCATAATACATTTACTAAGCAAAAAACCCTCCTTATTATTTTAACAATATTTTACGCAAAATAACCAATGCCTTGGACATTCTTTTTTCGATAGTTTTTATTGATACTTCTTCAATGTCGGCAATTTCCTGATAACTGAATTTATCCAGTCTGCTCATCAAAAATACTTTTTTGATTTTTTCGGGAAGCTTATTTACCGCATCGTAAACATCAATCTGTAAATCTTGATCCTCGTTTTTGCCCGAAAATCTTTCATTCCCTGCAAAGTCTAATGATTTTAGTTTATTAAAAGATAACCTGTTACTGTTAATTACAATATTGTTTAATGCTTTATATAAATACGGTCTTATCGGCTTATCCGGATCAAGATTGCTTCTTTTTATCCATATTCTGCAAAACAATTCCTGTACATGTTCTTTTGCCGTATCTGTAGAACCGGTCCGGTTCCAGGCAAAACTGATCATCATTTTAAAATACCGGAAATATAGCTGCCTAAAAGCACTGCTATCATCGTTTTTTATTCTGCGAATAATTTCGCAGTCACTTATTTCGCCAGAATTTATTTCAGAGTTTTGATTCATAAATTCCAATTTAAAAAAATCATTACAACAAAACTAATAACCTATATGAAAATATCTAAGTGAATAATCAAATCCCAGAATTTTATTTACCGCTTAATAATTTTTACAATCACTTCTTTTAGTTTCAACCTTTATTTAAGGCTTAAATTCCTCTCCAACTTATTTATTACAGTTTAATAACAACTAGTATTTTTACAAAAAAAAAGAAACCGGCTGCTGGAACATTGGGCGGAGGATGCAGCCGGTCATTTGGTGGGTTAAACTTATCTTAAAAAACACTTTTCGTAAGTCTGAATTATTCTGTCCATCATCTGGTTTATTTCTTCTATAACTATCATTCTTTCTTTTTCAGATTCAAACCACAATATTGTCTCCTTAATTCCTTCACTAAAAGGGATTGTTGCACAGAATTCCGGGACAAATCTTTTAATCTTTGAATTATCAAAAAGAACACTTGCTGATTTATCCCCTAAAAGTGGTCCTGTAAGAGATGGTTCTAAATTACAAATAAGCTCGGACGTGATATACAGATAATTTAATTCACATTCCAATGAGTCGGCAATTATTTTATAAATTTGATTCCAATTTAACACTTCATCGGAAGTAATATGAAAAGCATTTCCAATTGATTGTCCGTTACCAATTAAACCGATAAAACCCTTTGCAAAATCTTTTGAATGTGTAAGCGTCCATAAAGAAGTTCCATCGCCATGAATAATTACCTTTTTGCCCTTTTTTATTCTGTCAATAATTGTATAATCGTTCCATCCCCCTATAGCTACAGGAATTGCTGTATCGTAGGTGTGCGACGGACGCACAATTGTTATAGGGAATCCAGTTTCCCGGTATTTTTCATTCAATCTTTCTTCGCAGGCAATTTTGTTTCTTGAATATTCCCAAAAAGGATTGTACAGAGGTGTCGATTCTGTTATAAAAGGATTTACCGGAGGTTTTTGATAACAGGATGCTGAACTTATAAAAATATATTGCTTTGTACTTTTATAAAATAATTCATAATCACGAAGCACTTCATTTTCTGTAAATGCTATCCAATTAACAACAGAATCCCATTTGTGATTTTTTAGTAATTCGGTTGCACTGTTAAAATCATTAATATCGCAATTAATGTATTTAGCTCCTTCAATCTTTCTTTTTGTAACCCCCCTGTTCAGCAAATATAAATCGATACCTTTGCTTATACATAGTCTGCTTACAGATGTACTTATATTTCCTGTTCCGCCGATAAATAAAATTTTCATAACTTTTACTCCTGCATAGTTATTATTTTAATCTAAATAGAATATAAAGTATTTTTTTCAAATAACATTCCTTCTGCGATGTTTTTATTCGATAATTTTTTCTATAAATTCAATCTTATATTTTTAATTTTAAAATACATTTTACTTTTATTAGGTAACTATGGAAATTGACCCGAAAAAGCTTGATGAACTTCTGAATAAAATTGAAAGAATGTCTCATAAGCAAGATGAGATGAAATCCGAAATTCAGAAATTGAAATCCGAAATAACACAGATGAAAGTCTCGGAAACTGTGAAATTTGATAATTTAAAAGATGAAAATGTTAATGTTTTCAGCATACCGCAAAATGAAGAACCGGAAGTTTTAGTTACCGAAAAAGCTGACCAGACTTTTTCTTTACCCGAAACGAAAACTGAAGTTGAAAAAAAGAAAAATACCGAAGAATTTGTTGGCGGAAATTTAATTAACAAAATTGGTATTATTATTACAATAATCGGTGTTTTTATCGGGACTAAATATGCAATTGATAATAATTTTATAAGTCCTTTAACAAGAATCATTCTTGCATACGCTTTTGGTTTGGGTTTATTATTTACAGCTATCCGATTAAAGGAAAAATATAACAACTTCAGCGCAGTTTTATTAAGCGGATCGATGGCAATAAATTATTTTGTAACATTTATTGCCTACAGTTTTTACGATATGTTTCCGCAAGCTGCAGCTTTTATAATAATGGTAATGTTTACGGTTTTCACAGTTGTTGCCGCATTACATTATAATCAGCAGGTTATAGCTTTTATAGGACTTGCAGGAGCTTATGCTATACCTTTTCTTTTAAGCGATAACTCCGGGAAAATTGTTATTTTATTCAGTTATCTTGCAATTATAAATGCAGGAATTCTTGTAATATCAATCAAAAAAGTCTGGAAGCCGCTTTTATTCTTTTCTTTTATCTTAACGTGGTTAATTTATTCGCTTTGGTTTTCATTCAGCTATAACTTCCACACCTATGGCAACACAGCATTTATTTTTAACTTTTTGTTTTTCGGAATTTTTTATGCCGCCTTTATTACCAATAAAATAATAATCAAAGAAATTTTTCGAACGTCGGATATTTTCCTTGTCCTTGCAAATTCATTTATATTTTACGGCATAGGTTTCAATATAATATCGGATGGGTATTTTGGTGAAGATTATCTTGGACTTTTTACTTTGCTGAATGCGGTTATTCATTTAATGATAAGTATGGCTATTTATAAAAACAGACTTGCCGACAGAAGTGTTTTTTATCTGATTACCGGGCTTGTCCTTATTTTCCTCACAATTACAATACCTGTGCAGCTCGATGGCAATTGGGTTACGCTTTTCTGGATTTTCGAGTCTGTTGTTCTTTTCTGGATAGGAATAAAAAGACAAATAACTTTTTACGAAAAAATGGCTGTTCCGCTTATACTCATTTCTTCAATTAGCCTTTTAATGGATTGGGGAAACGGATATTTTCAATATAACAGTTTTAATAAAGAAGGTTATATAATCCCTATTTTTAATTTGAATTTTTTGGTTACTGTTCTTTTCATTGCAGCATCTGCGTTAAATTATTACATATCAAAAATCAATACAGGTCAGCTTACAGGGAAAAGAAATATTACAAAAATCATACGAACATCATCTATAATCCTTTTTCTTGCCGCAATTCTCTTCGGCGGAATGCTGGAAATACAAAATCATTTTCATCAGCAAACAATTAATTCTATTATATCATTCAGCAAACACGATTCTTTTAACAAACCTGTTTTTAACAACGATATTCAACTGTTCGGAAATGTTTGGTCGATTAATTATCTCCTTGTTTTTCTTGCCTGCCTTACAATATTCTGCAAATTAAAATTAAATAATATAACTACAGGCTACACAAATTTCGGACTTAATATTTTTGGTATGATTATTTTTCTTTCATTCGGACTTTTATTTTTAAGCCAGCTCCGCGATAGTTACATTTCCGGCGGAACAGAATATTTTAAAGCCGGTATTTTTAATATTATTATCAGGTACATTTCACTTTTAATTGCTGCTTATCTTATTCTAATTAGTTTCTTTACATTCAAGAAAACTCTTCCTTATAATATTATATCAGTTTCAACGGATTTACTTTCAGCTGCTGCAGTTGTTTGGATTGCAAGCAGCGAATTGCTGAACTGGATGCATTTTGCCGGTTCTCAAAATTCATATAAATTAGGTTTAAGCATTTTATGGGGAATATGTTCTCTTATGCTTATAATTATAGGAATTTTCAAAAACAAAAAACATCTGCGCATCGGAGCTTTAGTTTTGTTTTTTGCAACACTCATTAAACTTTTCTTCTACGATATTGCGCATCTTTCAACAATTTCTAAAACAATCGTATTTGTTTCGCTTGGAATTTTACTATTATTGACTTCCTTTTTTTACAACAAATATAAAAGTGTGATAATAAATGAATAAGAATATTTTTAGCTGCTGTTTACTTTTTATTTCAATTACAATTTTTAGTAAACCATCCGATTTTAATTTCCGAAGAGAAATAACACCAGCCGCAAACAAATGGCAAAAAATAATTCTGCCTGACGAAATGTATTCCCGCTTAAATACAGAATTTTCGGATATACGGATTTTCGGTTTTAAAGGAAATGATACTATTGAAGCTCCTTATATAATTGATTTTGATAAGGATGTTTCTTCCGAAAAGCGAATAGAATTTTCGGTTATAAACAAATCTTATAATTCCAACGGATATTATTTTACTTTCGATGCCGGCGAAACAAAAACAATAAATAAAATTCAATTAAACTTTAGTCTGGATAATTTTGACTGGCGGGTTGACCTTGAAGGAAGTATGGACTTGAATGAATGGTTTCTTATCAGCAAAGATTCAAGAATTGTTTCAATGAAAAATGAATATGCCGATTATGTTTTTACAACCTTGCGTTTCGATTATTCTTCGTACAGATATTTCCGCCTTTTGATAAAGAGCAATGAAGAAACGAAATTTCAAAATGCAATTATTTCGGAAGAAAAAGTTAACTCCGGAAACTACCGGATTATTAAAACTTCTGCTGATTATTCTGAAAAAAAAAGGAATAATACTGAAATAAATATAATTTTAAAACACGCTGTTCCGGTTTCATTTTTAAAACTTAATTTTTCCGATAAAATTGATTTTTACCGGTCCGTGGTTATCGAGTATCTTTTCGACAGTATTAAAACTGAAAAAGGTACGCGTCCTTATTTTCAGCATCTTTTAAGCGGATATGTTTCTTCACTTAGCAGCAATCAATTTTCTTTTGATGATATTTTAACGAAGCACATAAGAATTATTATAAGAAATCAGGATAATCAGCCGCTTAATTTTGCGTCGTCCGAGGTAAAAGGTAAAATTTACAGTTTAAAAGCTCGTTTTGATGAAGATGCCGACTATTTCATTTATTACGGGAGCAAATACTCCTCTGCTCCGAATTATGATATTGTTAATTTCAAAGATAAAATTCCCGGAAATATAAATGAAGCCAAGCTATCGGAAGAAGAAATTCTTATTGCAGGTATTTCTCAAAAGGAATCAAATAAAATATGGCTCTGGGTAGTTATTTCATTGCTGATTGTTACTATTGGTGCTTTTACGTTAAAAATGCTGAAGAACGAAAATAAAAATTAGCAAAATTAACAGTATTATTCCTTAAATAAATTAAGCAATTCATCAGCAGCAGTTGTCGGCAGAATTTTCTCCTGAAGCAGTTTTTCTTTAATTTCAGGCAATATTTTAATAATCTTCGGATGTTTGTAAAAACTGTCTTTTAATTCTTCCTCAATCATATCAAAAGTCCATTGAAGCGACTGCTGTTTTCTGCGCATTTCAAAAAAACCTGATTCGGAAGTTATTTCTTTGAATTTGTTAATCATTTCCCAAATTTCAGGAATTCCTTCGCCGGTAACAGCTGAACACGTATGAGCCAGCGATTTCCACCCGGGAGTTGCCGGCTGAAGATAATGCAGCGCATTAGAATATTCTGCTCTTGCTATCTCCGCTTTCTTTTTATTTTCACCGTCAGCTTTATTAACGAGCAAGGCATCTGCAATTTCAATAACACCCTTTTTTATCCCCTGCAGCTCGTCACCAGCTCCGGCTATCATAACAAGCAGAAAAAAATCCACCATCGAACGGACTGTTATCTCACTTTGACCGACACCCACAGTTTCAATCAATATTACATCAAAGCCAGCCGCTTCGCAAACAAGAATAGTTTCGCGGCTTTTTTTAGTTACCCCCCCTAAAGTTCCGCTCGAAGGGGAAGGACGGATAAAACAGTTTTGTTCGCGCGATAATTTTTCCATCCGCGTTTTATCACCTAAAATTGAACCTTTTGTTACACTGCTGCTCGGGTCTACAGCTAGAACAGCAACTTTATGCCCGTTTTTTATAAGATAAAGACCGAGAGCTTCAATCAGCGTACTTTTTCCGGCTCCGGGAACACCTGTAATTCCTATCCTTAAAGATTTACCAGTAAACGGAAGAATTCGTTTTAAAACTTCCTCTGCAATTGCCTGATGTTTTGATGAATTACTTTCAATTAAAGTAATTGTACGTGCTAAAATTGTTCTGTCGTTTCTTAAAACACCCTCAGCGTAATCATCAATTTCATAATGTCTTCTTTTAATCTCAGGTTTGATAATTTCTGGTTTTCCCGGCTCACTTCCTTTTACTACTCTTACAGCAAATTCATCCCCGGCATTTTCCGGATGCCAATCCGGACGATACTTTTTTTCTGTTTTATCTTCCATTATCTTTATCTTTTTTTGCAAAAATACAAATATTTATAATATCATTTTCTTTTTCGTTTCAATCTGTGCAACTGATTCTCAAAAAAAAGTCCGGCATTTACCGGACTTTATTATACAAATCATCTGCTTAAATATTAAACTGTTTTTGCTGCATCCTGAACAAGTTTAATTGCTCCATTAATTCTGTTTAGAATTTCACCTTCGCTAGTTTTTTGAGCAAGAGCAAGGTCAGAAAGAACGGCCTTCTGTAAGAATTCAGCTTTATTGGCAACTTTTATTTTATCGGAATTTTGTCCGGATCTAACTAATTCGAAAATCCTTCCGTATTCAGCTTTCGCTTCATCAATTTGTCCGCTCTTTAATAATGCTACAGCGTAATTCGATCTTACTTTAACAGCTTTTGGATCAAGATCTGAAGCTTTCTTAAGAGCTTCTGCTGATTCGGTAAATCTATTTAATGCATCAAGACTTCTGCCAAGACTGAAATATGCAAAAGGATTATTCGGATCGATGCTTAGAACCTTATTGAACTTATCAATTGCCTGATCGTGGTCATTCATTTTAACAAGACTCATTGCCCAGTTCAAATAGGCTCCTTTATGACGCGAACTCAATTCAGTTGCCTTTTTGAATTTCCTGTTAGCTTCCTCAAATTTACCAAGTTTGGCAAGGCTTAATCCCCAGCTGTCGTAAGCATTTGCTTCTTTAGGATTGATTTGAGTGGACAATTTGAATTTATCCAAAGCTTCTTCGTCTTTACCTAACTTAGCTAAAGCAAAACCAAGTCCGTAATAAGCTTCGGCATTTCGGTTGTCAAGCTTAATAACTCTTTCAAATTTATCAATTGCTTCGTCAAATTTTCCTAAATTTGTCAAGCACATTCCCCAGCCGAAGAATGCATCTTTGTTCCCTGGATCAAGATCAGTAACTTTTTCATAATTGCCAAGGGCTTCATTAAACTTACGCAGGTTAACCAAACTGATAGCAAGATTATGATAGGCTTCAGGATTAAGCGGATCAATTTTAATAGCTTGATGAAATTTTTCGATTGCTTCTTCGTGCTTGCCGATTTTAACAAGACTGATTGCCCAGTGAATGAAAACATCACCGTAATTCGGATCTATCTTTGTTACCTGCTGAAATTTACTAACCGCATCTTCGTAAAGTCCCAATTTGGCTAAACTCATTCCCCAATTATCATATAATTTTGCATTATTCGAATTTAACTCATTTGCTTTAACAAATTTCTCTATAGCAGTTTTATCGTGATTAAGTTTAGCTAAACAAATACCCCAGCCTACATACGAATCGGCGTTATTCGAATCAATTTCAATTGCTTCTTCAAAACGGGCAAGAGCTTCCTGGTCGCTGCCCATATTCAGCAATGCCATTCCCCAGCCAAGATATGCGGCTGCATATTTCGAATCGATTTCCGTAACAATCTGGAATTTATCAATTGCGCCTTCATTCCTGTTAAGTGTGCAAAGAATATCTCCCCACATGTAATATGCATCAGCATGATTAGGATCTATTTCTGTAACTATTTGAAATTCATCAATTGCATCTTCGTATTTGCGTAAATTACGCAACGATATTCCAAGATTATAATGAACAATAATATTTTTAGGATCGGACTCGATTGATTTATGAAACTTCTCAACTGCTTCGGCATATTTGCGGGATTTAACAAGACTCAATCCCCAGTTCAAATAGTTTTCTGCATTTTCTGGATCCATTTCAGTTGCTTTCTCGAATTTGTCGAGAGATTGCTCGTGCTGTCCTAATTCTGCAAGACTGAATGCCCAATTAGAAAAAACTTCGGCACTTTGAAAATTGGGATCGATAGATAAAGCTTTTTCGTATTTTTCTATTGATTCCTTCAACCTGTTTAATTTTGTTAGCGCAATACCCCAATTAGCAAAGGTTACAGCATTTGTAGGATCAAGTTCGGCAGCTCTGTGATAAAAATCGAGCGAATCTGCAAATTTGTTTAATTTAGCCAGACATAATCCAAGATACCTGATTGATTCAGCATCTCGAGGATCAATTCCAACGGCCTTTCTGAAATTATCTACCGCTTCTTTGTATTTGCCTAATTTTGAAAGACTTAAACCGCAATTCTTAAACGATACTGCATCGCTCGGATCGAGAGCAAGAGATTTGCTGTAATTTTTAATAGCATCTTCATGTCTGCCAAGTTCTGCCTGACTCTGCGCACAGCTCTTAAAAGCAAGAGGGTCACTTGTGTTGATAGCAATGGATTTTTCAAGTAAATTGATAGCATCTTCGTGATTGTCGAGTTTTGCATAACTTATTCCGCAATTCCTGAAAGAAACAGCATCCGAAGGATCCAATTCAAAAGCTCTTGTATATTTATCAATTGATTCCAAATACTTCCCTAAACTTGAAAGGCTTATTCCACAATTTCTGAAAGTAACAGGATCTTTATCGCTGATTGTGATAGCTTTTTCATAATTATCAACAGCTTCTTGATGCTTTCCGAGACTTGCAAGGCTGAATCCGTAATTTCTTAAAGTGGAAGCATCTTCCGGTTCAAGTTCAATTGATTTTTTATAGTTTACAAGTGATTCTTCGTGATTTCCTATTTTTGCCAGACTGAGGGCACAGTTACGATGAGTAACAGGATCATTCGGATTAAGTGAAATCGATTTTTTATAATTTACAATTGCTTCTTCTCTTTTATTCAAATTTGCTAGACTTAATCCGCAATTTCTGTAAACTACTGCATTATTCGGATTTAATTCAATTGCTTTATAGTAATTATCTACAGCATCTTTATGATTGCCCAGATTTGCAAGGCTTAATCCGCAAGCTGCCAAAGAAATTGCATCTTTAGGATTAAGTTCAATTGCTCTTTGGAACTTCTCAACTGCTTCTTTATGATTGCCAAGATTTGCATTGCTTATACCAAAAAGACGATAAAGAACCGCATCGTTTTGATTAAGTTTAACGGCTTTTTCAAATTGCTCGATAGCTTCTTTATGCCGCCCTAAAGCTGTAAGGCTGCTTCCCCAACTTCCAAGCGCCGTAAAATCTTTTGAATCGAGTTCAACAGCTTTTACGTACATTTCTATTGCTTCTTCGTGCTTTCTTAATCCTGCAAAACTTAAACCGCACTGACGATATAGTAACGAGTTTTCCGGATTAATTTCGATGGCTTTTTTGAATTTCTCGATTGCCTGATCGAACCTGCCAAGACTTGCAAGGCTTCCTGCCCAATCGCCGTATGCCATTTCATCTTTCGGATTAAGTTCAATTGCTTTTTGGTAACATTTAACAGCTTCTTCGTGCTGTCCGATTTTTGTAAGTGAAAGTCCAAGATTTCTGTAAGATTCCGAATCCTTCCCGTCAAGCGAAACGGCACGTCTGAAGCTTTCAATAGCTTCACGCAGCTGATTAATCTTATAATAACAATTTCCGCATTCTCTATGAACTTCCGAATCATTTGGATTAAGCGCAATTGCCCGCTGATACCGTTTAATTGATTCTTCGTAATTTCCTATTTCAGTAAGCGATCTTGCCCAATTTTTAAGAACAAAAATATTGTTTGGATCAAGCTCAATTGCTTTTGCATACTGCTTAACAGCATCTTGATGTTTTCCTTGTTTTGATAAACTGTATCCCCAAAATCCATATGCAAATGCATTCTGGTTATCAAGGTCAATTGCTTTTTCATATTTCTTCGAAGCTTCTTCGTGCCTTCCAAGTTCTGTTAAACAGTTTCCCCATAAAGGATAAACAATTTTATTTGACGAATCGACCTCTGCTGCTTTCTCAAATTTTGCTATTGCATCATCGAATTTTCCTGTATTAGCAAGACTCTGTCCCCATAATATTGGAACAATTTTATTGTTCGGATCAAATTCATCTGCTTTTTTAAATTTTTCTATAGCTTCTTCGTGTTTACTTATTTCAGCAAGATTAAATCCCCAATTCATTAATATTGTAGGATTATTTTCTTCAAGTTTTATTGCCTTTTCGTGCTGCTTAATTGCTTCTGCTGCATTACCTGAATTTGTAAGGCTTATTGCCAAACTTTCGTATGCTGCAGCATTATTTGGATCGAGCTTTACTATAATTCTGTAACATTCTATTGCTTCATTAAACTGACCGATACGGTTAAAACATTTTGCACGAATTGTCAATGCTTCTTCGTGATTAGAATTATTTTCAAGGATAATGCGTGTAGCTTCAAGTACTGCATCAGAATCAGAATCTTGTAAAATTGTTGATTTAAGAAGTAATGCTCTTTCGTATCCAACTTTAGGATCGGCAGCTTCTCCAAGCGTTTTTATAGCTAGATCCTGATTATCAAGCTTATAATAGTAGCAAGATGCAATTCTATTAAGCAATATAGATTTCTGATATTTGCTGTATACTTTTGTTTCGAGCTGTTGCTGAGCGTCTTTAAGATCGTTTTCTGTTATTTTTAAAGTAAACAAATTAACAGCTTTTAATGCTATTAAATCTCTGTCAGTAGGCTTTATATCCAAATCCTGCAAAGCTTTAAATGCCGAAGTAAATAGAGATATTGATCCTTCGATATTATAATCAGATACACGTAGAATCATATCAAGGTGATCGTTGCTTATTTCGGAATTGGCCAATGCCAGATAATAACTTGCATATTCCAGAAACGCTAAATCGTTTTTCGAAATCTTGAGTTGAATTTTAAGATCAATCCAATCTTTCAAAGGCAATTTTAACTGGCTTTCGTAATATTGATATAATTTTTCAACTGATTTTGCCAAGACTTTCTGCGAGCGCGTATAGGTATTTAATAAAACCTGATTGCGGATAATATTTTTAATTTTATAATGCTTTCCGTCTTCAGTTTTTACAAACGATTGCTTAATGAGCCAGTCGAAAGCATCTTTTGTTTCTGCTTCAAAAAGAATATTTAAGGATTCTTTGGAAAAGTTGGTATAAAACGCAGCCTTGCGAACCCATTCTTTTTGCTTTTCTTCGGGAATCATTTCAAAAAAGTAGTTATCAACAGGAGATGTTTTCGTCATAAAAACAAGAGCATCCAGATTTACACCGCTTTCAGACCATACTTCCATCCAGAAAGGCGTACCCTTTAGAACCTGAGTTATTGATTTAACGGTTTTCTCATCAGAAAGATTTTTTCTTATCTTTAAGAAATCAGCGCTGTCTGATAAAGTAAAACCATCTAATTCAACGCATTTTGTCTGGTCGCCCCACTCTTCATACCAAGCTCTGTCTCTGAATTTTAACGAATCATTTCCAGAAATAATAAGTCTTAAATCCACTTCAAAAGGAACTGGTTCACTTAAAAATCTTTTAATCAGCCAGCTGTCTACTTCATAGGGGACTTTTTCGAAAGTATCGAATGCTATTAAAAATTTTAGATTGTCTTTGCAATATTCATTTATTTCCTGAATAAGCTGTTTTGTAATTACTCCCAATGGATCGGAAATAAGCCCGTCATCTTGTCCGCTATCCAAACTTGTCCAAACTGTACCGGCTGATTTCAAGTTAATGCTCTGCCCCGTTCCTGAACCTTGAGTAATAACAGGATGTGGAATTTCTTTCCAATTTTTGGCTTCTCCGCCAACAATTTGTTCTAAGCGGGATAACAAAGAATGAGTTTTTTTGAATTCTACTTTTGCATTCTTAAGCTTTGTATTTTCAATTATTCCGGAAATAATACTTAACGGATTTGAAAGATTATTAAAATTCGCATCAAGCTTACATACGTAATCTGTATCCGAAACATATTGAACCAAATGATTGAAAAGTATCGATTTACCAATTCCGGGAGGTCCGTAAATATTAAAAATAAACTGCGGTTCCTGATCAATCGGTTTGTCCCATTCTGATAAAAATTCATTTACAATATTTTTTCTGCCTATAAATGAGACATCGGGGGCTGACTTACTTTTTAAACGATGCTTAAGACTCATCTCTACCTCAAGGATTTATTTAATTCGAAAATTTCTATTAAAATTCCTGCTTTTATTATGCAAATAAATTTTAATTTTAGTTTAATAAACTACTAAAATTCTTCATTTGTTTTGTAACTATTTCACATGTTTTCAATAAATTTAAAATTTTACAAACTCATTTATATTTTCCTGAAATTAAAAGTTATTATCCTCTAAAACGTAACAATTTTTAGTGATTTATGTCAGAATTTCAATGATTTCCCTTTTTTCGGGATATCTTTCCAATAATTTATTCCTGTCGGCAAGTTCAAAATCATCAAAATCAAAACCCGGAGCAACAGTACAGCCAATCAAGGAATAATCTTTGTCGTTTACAACAATCGCACCAAACCAGCTATTTCTTTCTATAACCGCTTGAAATTGCTCGTTGTTTTCAGGGTTTCTACCTAATTTAATTTTTTTATAGCTGCCGTTTTCATCGATGATATGGATTTCAATAACTTGTCCATCATAAAAATGCCATATCTCATCCGATTTAATCCTATGAAATTTTGATGCTTTTCCAGCAACTATTAAATAATAAATTGAAGTGCCAAAACATCTGCCACCCGAATATCTTTCAGGAAGATAGTTTTTGGATATCTTTTCCTCCGAGCGATATATTTCGGAATAATATCCACTTTCGGGGTGAGGTTTAAGGTTTAACTTTTTTACCCAATAATTAACGGTTCTGTAATCTGTCAAATCGGTTTCCCGGATAAAAATATATTTAAATAAAAAAGCCCTGGATTACAGGGCTTCTAAAATTTTATGCTGATTGAATTATTGCCATAAACGAATCTGCTTTTAAGCAGGCACCGCCTACAAGTGAACCATCAATATCCGGCTGCGAAAGCAGTTCTTTAGCATTATCAGGTTTAACACTGCCGCCGTACTGAATAATAATTTTTTCGGCTGCTTCTCCCGAATAAAGGCTTTTAATCAAATTGCGTATAAATGCGTGAACTTCCTGCGCCTGTTCTTTAGATGCTACCTTGCCTGTACCAATAGCCCAAACAGGTTCGTAAGCAATAATAATGTTGCCTAAATCCGCTTCAGAAATTCCTGCCAATCCGTTTTTAACTTGTCTTTCTACAATACTGTTTGTAATTCCGCCTTCTCTTTC